>Ga0172375_10000605_pt1 | contig 57464 bp, 63 predicted proteins | sample LakKiv1m_FD_114537 | JGI IMG/M metagenome (GOLD analysis project Ga0172375, IMG submission 114537) | Freshwater microbial communities from Kabuno Bay, South-Kivu, Congo - kab_092012_11.1m | ecosystem: Environmental > Aquatic > Freshwater > Lake | place: Democratic Republic of the Congo...
AGATGAATGCCTTCTTACGGGAAAGCCTCTCCCTCAGGTATGCACGATCAAGCCCCAAAATAGGAGAAAGCTTCTCTATTATATTTTCTTTATCCCTTTCCTTAATTGTGTTGGGCGCAGCATAAAGCGAATCCATGGACAAATTAAATGCCTGGGCTTTTAAATTACAATCATAAATCGCCCCTCGCCTGGGTTCAAGTTCAACAAACTGGTTATGCTGTTTTCTGGCTATTGAAGTAAGGTAGCTTGAACGAAAGAATTGAATGAAGAGTAACCGCCCAACGCAAATCAGCAGTGAGATAAAGAAAATTAGAAATACCGCCTTGCTTCTCCGGCGATAATTACTGATATACACTATTTTTTAAGGAGTAATAAATATTAGGGGTTAATTGTTCTTGCCTGAGCTTCCCGCTTGAAACCAAAAATACCCGCCAGCAAACCAACTTTTCCCTGATTCTGGCTAACCGGCTTAATTCCGTCGCTATAAGTTACAACTTTGACAAAACGGTACTTATCCGGCATCTGAAATTCACCGGTATCGCTGATCCGGCTGCCGATTTTTACCAAAGAAGAATTCTTTTTTATGCTGTAATTTAAAGCGGTATTTTTATCAGACAATTCGTTATAAGTGACCTGCCTCCTTGAGCCCAGGTAAGCCAGGCGGAAAATTTCACTCTGTTGATAAACATAAAGCACGCAGCAGGAAGTAACAAACACAACCACGGAAAGAAACTTAGTCATTTTCATATGTTCTTTAAATCCTTTCAGCTACCCTGAACTTACTGCTGCGGCTGGAAGGATTAGCCGCTACTTCGCTCTCAACAGGAGTCATGGGTTTAGCCGTAATAATATCAATTAATCCTTCGGCCTTAAGGGCCCGGAATGTATGTTTAATCGCGCGATCTTCCAAAGAATGAAATGAAATAACACATATCTTAGCCTTCTTTTTTAAAATTGCAACGGCTTTCTTAACAGCGCTTTCTAAAATTTCCAATTCGCGGTTTACAGCGATACGCACAGCCTGAAAAGTGCGGGTAGCCGGATGTATACGATAATAACTTTTACGGTACCTATAGGGGATGGCCCGCATCACTAAATCCGCTAGCTGGCTGGTGGTAGATATAGGCTCAACCCTGCGCTCCTGGACTAATAAACGCGCGATACGGTTATGCCAACGTTCCTGGCCAAGATTCCAAAGTATGCTGGATATCTCGCGTTCATCCAGGTTGTTCAACAAGTCGTATGCAGTTATATAACTACTCTTATCCATACGCATATCCAGCGGCCCTTCCTGTTGAAAACTAAAACCTCTCTCTATATCCTTAAGCTGATAAGTGGAAATTCCTAAATCAAAAACTATCCCGTCTATTCCAGCTATGCCAAGTTTTTCCAGGACCTGGTCTAAATCCACAAAATTAGCGTGCACCAATTCATAGCTGCCGTTAAACTCGCTTAATCTTTGACGGCAGACAGCCAAAGAATTCTCATCGCGGTCAAGGCCGATTAACCTGCCTCCGGGAGTAATCTTTTTTAAAATTTCAAGGCTGTGTCCGCCGGTGCCGATAGTAGCGTCAACAATTATTTTCCCGGGCGCAAGGTCCAAATAATCTATAACTTCGCGCAGCATTACAGGTATATGCAACTTCTCTTCTAGCACTTAAACATCCATCAATTTCTCCGCAATCTCCTCAAAAGATTGACGGCTATTTGAATAAAAATCACGCCAGCTGTCCCTTGCCCAAATCTCTATGCGGTTAGAAACTCCGACGATCATCACATCCCTTTTAATCTCTGCAAAATCCTTTAAGTATTGGGGCAGCAAAATTCTCCCCTGTTTATCAGGGCCTACCTCAACCGCCCCGCTGAAAAGCAGGCGGTTAAAAGTACGCGATTGCTGCTTCGTAAAAGACATAGTTTTAAATTTGTTTTCCTGAGAACGCCATTCTTCCTCGGAGAACATAAATAGGCATTTATCTAAACCCCGGGTAACAAAAAATTTCTCCACGAATTGGTTCTTGGCGGTCTCGCGAAATTTAGCAGGCAAAATCAGGCGGCCTTTACGGTCTATGGAATGCTCAAATTCACCGTAAAACATTTTTCCCTCTCTTCCACTTTACTCCACTTTTATCCACTTAGTATTCAAAGTATAGACAAAATACCCCCCTTTGTCAAGAAGAAATTTTCCTAACATATAGTAAATACAACAAATTGTGGATATTTGGAGTATGCTCACCAGCTATTGTGGTATTTAACGGGAGCGCTTAAGGATATTACGGCAGGAAATTATATCTTGCCTGATTTGAGCGGATAAATCTTTTAAAGAAGCGAATTTCTTATCGGGTCGGATTAATTTAACAAACTGGATTTCCATAAACCTACCATAGATGTTTTTATTAAAATCAAATATATGCACTTCAATTTGAATAGGATTTTTCTTAAGTCCAATAGTCGGCCTGCTGCCTATATAACAGATCCCGTCATATTGTTTGGCTGAAAATATAATACGCGCCGCATAAATCCCCGGAGGCGGGACAACTTCATGGTGGGGGTTGATATTAGCAGTGGGAAACCCTAAGGCTCGGGCAATCCTGCTGCCTCTTATTACCGAACCCAGAACACTCACCCTTCGCCCGAGCAGCCTTTCCGCTTCTCTAATTTTAGCCCTCTTAATCAAATTTCTTATCGCGGTACTGCTGATCGGCCTGCCCTTAGATTTAATTACTTTAAATATTTTAATCCTGAATTTATTTTCTTTTGCCCAGCAGGATAATAATTTATAATCACCCGAGCCTCCCCTGCCAAAATGAAAATTCTCTCCGATATAGACGAAACGGCAGCCTATTCTTTTAATCAGGATCTTAGCGATAAAATTAACTGCGCTCATTTTCGCGAAACTAGCGCTGAAATTAACCACTATACAGACATCTACCCCCAATTCGGAAATCAATCTTAAACGGTGTTTTAACGAATACAGGCTTTTTTCTTTCTGAGGATGCGGGGAAAAAGTCAAAACTACGCTAGTACCATTAATGCCTTGCGCTTTCTTAACCGCGGATTGCAAAATAGCGCGGTGGCCTCGGTGAAGCCCGTCAAAAACCCCTAGAGCTACCACCGGATTATTAAACCTGCGTATTTGATGTATCTTAGTAATTACAATCATCTGCTTTTATTTCATGGCCCGCTGTATGCTGGCAAGGACTTTCCTGATAACCCGGCTGATTTCTCCGTGGACAGTGCATCCTGAAGCGGTTTTATGCCCGCCTCCTCCAAAAAGAGCGGCAATTTTATTCACATCCACCTTGCCGTGGCTTCTTAAATTAATACGCACCTGGTCTTTAAAGTCTAAATTTTCCTTAAATAACACTACGACTTCTACGCCTTTAATTGACCGGCCAAAACTCAGTAGCTGATCCCCTAAGTCCATAGATATTGCGCCATTCTTCAGCATGCTGCGCTTAAGCTTAAAGTAGGCCACCCTGCCCCCAGCGGAAAAGCTTATCCTCGGCAAAAGCTTAATCAATAATCTTGTCTCATCCAAAGCAAGGTTCTCGTAAACATAGCGGTAAATAAGCGGGACATTGATATTAAATTTTAAAAGTTCCGCCACAGCCTGATGGGTAAAACTGCTGGTATTGGAATAACGGAAAGACCCCGTATCAGTCATCATGCCGGTGTACAGGCAGATGGCCTCGGGCTTGTTAATAGGCAGGCGCATTTGTTTGTAAATCCGGTATACCATTTCGGAACAGGATGAGGCATGCGGGTCAACCCAGTGCACATCCCCAAACCCCTGGTTACTGATATGATGGTCAATATTTAAAACCGGCTTGCCCTCTTTATTCAATTTCCAGACATCGCCTGTGCGTTTTAAATCAGCGCAATCTAAAACCACCAGGCAGTCAAATTTAATAGACGATGAGCTGCTGTCCAGTTTACGGACTTTCTTTACGCCCGGCAGGAAGTCATGGCCGTAAGGAATGCCGTCTTCGTTTACGATTACCCCTTGTTTGCCCAACTTCCTGACCAAGGCATAAAATGAAAGTTCAGAACCTAAAGCATCCCCCTCTAAATTGGTATGTGCGGTAATTAAAAAGTTGTTATACTTTTTTATGCTTGCGCATATTCTTTTTAGGCCCACTGCTCAGCCCTTCCTTTCCCGTATTTACCCCGACTTCTTTTTTATCGGAAGAACCCCGGGTATTATCCAGCTCTTTTATCTTATTTAATACTTCCTCAATCCTTACGCTATATTCGGTTGAGCGATCCTCCTGAAACATTAGCTCAGTGGCAAAACGCAGGTTAATCCTCTGGGCAACCAGGCTGCGGATAAAACCTAAGGCAGAATCCAGGGCTATCTTGGTTTTTCCATAATCCTCATCTTTGCCCAGCACGCTGTAAAATATTTTAGCGTTTCTCAAATCTTTGCTTAATTCCACCCGGGTTATAGTAACAAAACCTATCCGCGGATCCTTAAGTTCATCATGGATAATCAGGCTCACTTCTTTCTTTATTGCTTCTTCAACGCGTTCTTGCCTAGACATTTATCTACTCCGTTTTTGTGTTATTATTTTATTATCTTATTGATCAACGCAAGTTCATCCTGGCGGCTGCTTACCTTGCCATTAAGCCTGGCAGCCAATACTTTATTTAATATTTTATGGTAGAGCGGCCCGGGTGAAACTCCCAGGCGGCATAAATCATCCCCCGAAGTACAAAGCCGCTGGCAATTATAAATCTTAAGGAAATCCGCGATATGCTTCTTAAAAACCCTGTCCCGGCAAGCAGAGCGCAGCAGGATAATCGCCTCGTAACTAAAAGGCTTAAGCAAATTAAAAATCTGCGCCGGTTTGATATTCTTGTTTTCTAAGCGCTGAATAAGCCTTTGATTGATTTTACGGCAGCTAAGGATCTTTATTTCTTCCTGCTTAGACAAACCCAACCTGCGGATAATCTTTTTCCCCTGCTTTAGGGTAAGAGTCTTTAAAAGAGCGGCGAAATAAACAAGCCACGCCTCAAACCTACCATGGAAAGGGAAATTCTGCATAAACCAAACAATCTCTTTATTTATTGATTTAAATAAATCATATGTATGCTTGCCGGGCTTAAGCTTATCACTGATAAAAGACAATCCCCCCAAAGCATGCAGCTGCTTAATCTGCGCTGAGGGATTTTTTTCCTTAAACATCAGGACCAATTCATCGCGCGTCCTATGCGGATGGACCTTGCTTAATAAACCGGCACTGACAGCCTCCTTCAATAAATTAAGCGTTTTGGGCTCAATCTTAAAATTATAACGTTGCTTAAAACGGATTGCCCTTAAGATGCGCGTAGGGTCATCTTCAAAACTTAAATCATGCAGAATACGTATTTTGCCCGCTATCAAATCATCTTTGCCGCAATAAACGTCTATCAATTCCCGCCCTGACTTTCCGCAAAGGCTTACCGCCATAGCATTAATAGTAAAATCCCGACGCAAAAGGTCCTCCCTGATTGAACCGGGGCTGACTTGCGGCAGAGAAGCGCTGGAGGGGTAAATTTCTTTACGGGTAGTAGCGATATCCACTTTTAACCGGTGGCCCAAAGTTAAGGTAGCAGTGCCAAACCTTTGATGTTTTACCAGCCCGGTATTTAACTTATTAGCCATGATTTCAGCGAATTTAATGCCATCCCCTTCAACGGTTATATCCAAATCCCAATCTTTAACTCCCAGGATAAGGTCGCGGGGAAAACCTCCTACCAGATACGCCGGCATTTTAGTTTCCCTGGAAACCTCTTCTATTAAAGCAATTAGGTTTTTTATTTCCCGAGGTAAATTCTTTAAGTATTTTTTCATCTTTTCCTGCATTCTGCCTACTGCCTTTATGGCCGGGGGTGAAACATCTTATGGATTGTCTTTAACCTCTCTTTATCTATATGCGTATAAATCTGGGTAGTTGAAATATTTGAATGTCCGAGCATCTCCTGGACCGAACGCAGGTCGGCCCCTCTCTCTAATAAATGCGTAGCAAATGAATGCCTTAAGGTATGCACTTTTATTACTTTCTTAATTTTAGCTTCTTTAGCGTATTGTTTGATTAATTTCCAAATTGACTGCCGGGATAATTTATTGCCTGAACGGTTAACAAAAAGAAACTCCGATGTTTTACCTTTAAGCAAATGCGGGCGGCTAAACTCCAGGTACCTGTTAATACTATGAATCGCTTTCTTACCCAGGGGGATAACCCGTTCCTTATTCCCCTTTCCTATACAACGCAGGAAACCGATATCCAGGTTTACATTATTAACCTTAAGATCGGTAGATTCAGATACGCGCATACCAGTGGCATAAAGCGTCTCCAGGATTGCCTTATCCCTGGCCCCCTGGCGAAGGCGCGGGTCAGGCTGGCTGATTAAAGCCTCTACCTCATTTAAAGAAAGCGTATCCGGGACTTTTTTCCACAATTTCGGGGAATCAATCAAAGTAGTAGGGTCTTCTTTTAAAACCCTCTCCCTGGCCAGAAAACGATGAAACATGCGTATAGCCGCAAGGCGCCGCGAGATACTGGTAGGCGAGACTCCCTTATCTTTCTCTGAAAGCATAAATTCAATGATATCATTCTTAGTGATTTTAGAAAGAGCGCTAATCCCCCGCTTAATCATAAAATTAAGGTAAATATTCAGATCTTCCCGGTAAGCAATAATAGTATTTTTTGCCAGTCCGCGCTCAACTGAAAGATAATCTAAGAAAGAATCAATAAGTTCTTTCATCCTATCCTATAAATGGGTTATCGTTCTTTTCCCTGCCTATAGTAGTCGCCGGACCATGCCCCGGATAGACCTTTGTATCGGCGGGCAGATTGAATAATTTTTCTCTTATTGATTTCTCAAGCAAATATTCGCTTCCACCCGGCAAATCACAGCGGCCGACCCCCCGGCAGAACAATGTATCTCCGGTAAAAACAATCCCTGTTTCCGGCTTCTTCAGTAAGAGCCCGATTCCACCCTGAGTATGGCCGGGCAGGTGCAAAACCTCCAACTCAAGGCAATCCAGCTTGATTATTTGTTTATTTTCTAACGGTTTAATTTCAGACACAACCTTACAAGGCAAAGAAAACATAGCAGAAAGATTTTTATCGGCGTCCATAAGCATCTCTAAATCCTGCTTATGCGCATACACACTGACCCCGAACTTATCATCGCTGCCGATATGGTCGTAATGGCCGTGGGTATTAATCACTATCCCGGCTTTTAATTTATGCTTATCCAGGACAGCCTGTATCTTGCGCGCCTGGTCACCGGGGTCAATAATCACAGCCTCCCTGGATTCTGCACAGGCAAGGATATAACAATTAACCTGCATCGGCCCGACATTAACGGTTTCCAGGATCATTTCAGGTAATTCCTTACTTTCGGATAAATAAACTCCCTATGAATATCCATCTTGATGCGCTCGGCAAGCTGGAGGTTGCGGAAATCATTTGTGCCGTAAACATCGCTCTTTATAGCAGCCAAAAGCTCAATTGTCTTATTAACATAAACGTCAATATGTTTCTGCATATCGCTTACCAGCATACCCTTCATATTAATCAGGTTTTTTAAAGCCTCTTGAGCACAATCCACCTTTTTCTTAAGGCTTGATTTCTGAGTAAGGGCATTTTCTAGCTCATCATGCCATGATTTCCAGAAAAGAAAATACTGCCGATAGAGCTCTTCTTTGGTCATATTCGGTCCTTTATACTCTTCGGGGACAAGGACCATTTCAACCGCCCGGTCGGACTTCTTGGATTTACGGGTGAATTTACGCGTAAAGGACTCACAACCCGCTAATTCCAATAACACAAAACAGCATAACATAAATAAAAAAATATTCCTTAATCTCATTTTAACATCTCCTTGAATTCTTCTTCACTTATGATTTTAACTCCCAACTGCCTGGCTTTACTGAATTTCGTCCCCATGTTTTCTCCTGCTACCAGGATATCGGTTTTACTGGTTACGCTGGAAGAGACCTTTCCTTTAGACTGGCGCACCAGTTCTTCTGCTTCGGTGCGCGAGAACTCAGCCATCTGGCCGGTAAAAACTACAGCCTTACCGGTAAGTTTATTAATTTTAAAACTGCCGGACTGCTTACGCATATTCACACCGGCTTCTTTTAAATCCCGGATCAGCTTCCTGGTTTGGCTAAGGTTAAAATAGTTTAGGATAGCTCCTGCCATAACCTCGCCAATCTCGGGGATGCTGTCTAAGTCTTCAAGCTTGGCCTGCATAAGTTTATCCATATCGCCAAACTCTTGCGCCAATGTATAAGCGGCCTTTTGGCCGACATGGCGTATACCCAAAGCAAAGATTAAACGCTCTAAAGACTGCCCCTTACTTTTCTCAATAGAACTCAATAAATTATTTGCCTTCTTTTCTTTAAATAATTCCAGTTTCAATAAATCATCAAGCTTGAGCTTATAAATATCCGCCAGGCTTTTGAGTAATTTTAAACTTACCATCTGGTTAATTACTGCCTCGCCCATACCTTCAATATCCAGGGCATCGCGGCTGGAAAAATGTAATAGCGCCCGTTCCAACTGCGCCGGGCAATCAGAATTAATGCAGCGGTAGGCCACATCCTCTTCTTTTTCCTTAACAATCTTCTCTCCGCAGACAGGGCACTTTACAGGAATATTATAAGGCTTCTTGCCTTTTTGCTCCACCACTTTTACCACTTTCGGGATCACGTCACCAGCGCGCTCAATAAGCACCCGGTCACCCTCCCGCAACCCCAGCCTTTCTATCTCATCAAAATTATGCAAAGTAGCATTGCTTATAATTACGCCGGAACACTCCACAGGCTTTAACTCTGCGGTTGGAGTGATTACCCCTGTGCGTCCGACATTGGTTTTAATCGCGATTACTTCAGTGGTTGCCTGACGGGCAGCGAACTTATAAGCCACAGCCCAACGCGGGCTTTTAGCGGTAAAACCCAGCTCTTTTTGCTGAACCAGATTGTTCAACTTAACCACTACCCCGTCAATTTCGTAGCTTAATTCATCCCGTCTCTGTTGCCACTTATGGCAATAAGCAATTACTTCATCTATATTGCGGCAAAGCGCGGAATGCATATTAGCCCGCACTCCCCAATCTTTAAGCCTGCCTAAAAAATCCCATTGAGTATTTATGGGTTGGAAACGGTATACGCCTAAAGAATGCGCAAAAAAATTAAGCTGTCTTTTAGCTACAATTGCGCTATCTAGCAGTTTCAGGGAACCGCTAGTGGCATTGCGCGGATTAGCGAACAAGGCCTCCCCTTTATCCATGCGTTCTTTGTTTACCCGGGAAAAATCCTTCTTGTCCATATATACTTCTCCGCGGATCTCAATAAAATCTGGGATATGATTCCCCAACAAGATCAGAGGTATAGCTCGGATTGTCTTTATATTCGCGGTTACATCTTCGCCTGTCTGTCCGTCACCGCGGGTTGAACCTATTGCGAGCTTTCCTTTCAAATAAGTCAGGTTGGCGCTCACCCCGTCAATCTTAAGCTCTACCACATATTCATACCTGCATCCGCTGCCCAGGCCTTTACGCACACGTTCATCCCAGGCGGATAATTCATCAATAGAATAAGTATTATCCAGCGAAAACATCCCTGCTTTATGTTTTACAGTTTTAAAACCCGGGCTTATGCCTGAACTCAGGCGCTGGCTGGGAGAATCATCCGTGCGCAACTGCGGGTATTTATCCTCAAGCAGCTTCAACTCGGACATCAAATCATCATATTCTTTATCAGAGACCTGAGGCTGGCTTAAGACATAATAAGAATAATCGTGCTTTCTTATTTTATCCCTTATCAGGTTTATTTTATTTTTTATTTGGATAGACATGCTGGCCGCTTAAAAGGTTAGAATACAACTTGAAAATCGCGGAATTCACCGGTTGCCGGAGACCATTCCTTGCTTACTTCTTTGATGTAGCTGGAAAAATGCCCGTTGACTTGCTCAAGAAAACTAACCAGGGGATTTTCCTCTGCTTCCGCCAATACCTCTACCCGGCCGTCACTTAAATTTCTAACCCAGCCGCAAACCATAAAAGAATCGGCAATCTCCCTGACAGTATAACGAAAACCTATGCCCTGGACCCTGCCTGAATAAAAAAGATGAAGCTGTTTTTTCATGGCATAAGCTATCTCCCGTTATCTAACCGCTTCGCGGATTACATTCCAATTCGCTCGCAGATAACGGGATTAAATTCGCGGACGGCTTCGCCTACAACTTATGTCGCTTACGCTCCATAAATTGTCCGCTCATTTAAGTCGGGGCGACAGGACTTGAACCTGTGACCTCAGCGTCCCGAACGCTGCGCTCTACCAAACTGAGCCACGCCCCGTATTACATCTGGCGGGGCGAAATCCCGCACGACTTGTGCGGGGTGACCACGCCCCGTATTACATCTGGCGGGGTGAAATCCTCGTAGAGGATGACCACGCCCCGCGATACCTATCGCGCACCAACGCAATACCTTATAAGCGTTGGGTGCCGTAAGTTACCTAATTGAATAGTATACCAAAAATTTAGAGTTTAAGCAACAAGGGAAAGATTTAGGCTAGAGCCCTTTTAGCGAGAATATCAAATTCCACATTCAGCTTATCAGACGGCCCCTTAAAACTTAAAGTTGTATTCTTGAGGGTATGAGGAATAATGCAAACACTGATAATATTCGCCCGCCTGTCCGCTAAAGTTAGGCTTATCCCGTCCAAGGATACCGAGCCTTTAGGCAGGCAATAACGGATGAAATTTTCCGGGATTACAATATCAAATACCAAATTTCCGCCGCGTAACATTTTGCTGCGTATCAAACCCAGGCAATCAACATGTCCGGTTACAAAATGCCCGGACAATCTATCCCCCAGTTTAAGGCTGCGCTCAAGGTTAACCTGGTCCCCGGCTTTGAGCAGGCCAAGATTTGTTTTCCTGAATGTCTCGGCCATAACCTCAAAAACAAACCCTTTGGCATTAAAAGAAACTATGGTAAGGCATACGCCGTTAAGCGCGATACTCTCCCCGACTTTGGCATCCTGCAGGGTTTCCCGCGCCAGAACCTCAATAGCCATAAGCCGGCCTGAACGGTTTACCCTTTTTACCATTCCTAATTCTTCAACTATCCCTGTAAACATTTATTGGACATCCGCCTCAACAAGCACATCTTCCGCAAAATGCCGCATCTTCATTCCAACCAGTTTTATTGCCTGATCCGGGCGCTTGACCCCTCTACCCATTACCGATGAAACCGCATCTTTTCCCCCGATAATCTTAGGACTGATAAAAAATAGTATCCTGTCCACCAACCTCTCATCAAAGAGAGAACCGATCAGCGTGCCTCCCCCCTCAACAATGATATTGCTTATTTTCAAACGGGCAAGTTTTTTAAGCGCATCGCGTAAATTAATCTGCCCGTCCTTTTCTTTGACTTCCAGGATAGTAGCTTTAGCAGACAGGCTCTTGCGGTTCTCCGTCTCCTGCCCTGGCCGGCTGGGCAATGTAATAATAATCACTTTACCGGGAGAAGAAAAAATATTGGCATTTTCAGGAGTACTTAAATTACTATCCACAATTACCTTGGTCAGTTGTTTCTTAAGCGGCACAGGATTAAGGCGGGGATTATCCCGCAATACCGTATTTACTCCCACCATAATCGCATCATAATCATTGCGTATCTTATGCGCAAAAACCCGCGACTTATCCGAAGAGATCCATTTGGACTCTCCGGTAAAAGTAGCGATCCGCCCGTCTAATGATTCAGCAACTTTAACCGTAATAAAAGGAATGCCGGATGATATATATTTTACAAAGCTTTTGTTAATTTCTCTTACTTGTTCACTTAAGATACCCAGTCTTACCTTAATATTACCCTGTTTAAGCAGCAAGATACCCCTGCCGTTATTTAACGGATTGGGATCAATCATGCCTACAACTACTTCTTTTATGCCGCTCTGGATTACGCGGTCTACGCACGGAGGAGTACGCCCGGTATGCGCGCAAGGCTCAAGCGTAACATACAAAGTCGCCCCCCTGGTATTTCTTCCGGCCTCATCTAAGGCAACGATCTCCGCGTGGGCCAGCCCTGCCCTGGCATGAAAACCTTTGCCGATAACCTTCCCGGCTTTTACTACTAAAGCGCCGACTAAAGGATTAGGGGAAGTCTTACCCTTTGCCTTAAGGGCAAGCTTTAAAGCCATCCTCATATAATATTCATCTGTCTTCTTAATCATCGGCTGACCTGGCGTAACTTCTCAACCAGTTCAATAGGTATTTTAACCATTCCTAATTTTATATCGGGTTTCACGCTGCCGTGGAAATCCGAGCCGCCGGTTACTAAAAGATTGAGCTTCTTAGCCAAATCCAGGTAAAAATTAACCATAGACTGGGAATGTTCGGGGTAATAAACTTCTATACCCTGCAATCCCCAGCCGGCAAGCTGATTGATCAATTCATCATTATGCAGCATATACGGGTGCGCCAAAACAGCTACGCCGCCGGCCTCTTTAATTAAATTTATCGCTTCAGCCGGAGAAAGACTAAAACCCAAAACATATGCCGGTGATTTATCCCCTATATATTTACGGAAGGCCTCGGCAGTAGTAGTAACCCAACCTGCCTTCACTAAAGCCTTGGCGATATGCATCCTGCCTACAGTGCCTTTGCCGGAAATATCAAATACATCCTGGGCATTAAGCTTTACCCCTTGATCCTCTAAATTCTTTACAATTTTATGCACGCGTTCAATGCGGTTAAGCTGCACCAAACTTAACTTCTTAAGCAATGCCTTGTTCTGGCAATCCAGGAAATATCCCAGGATATGAATTTCCTGTTTTTCATATTGCGCAGTCAACTCAATTCCGGCGATAACCTCTAAATCCGTATCTTGCGCCGCAGCCAAAGCCTCGGCAATTGCGCCTACCGTATCATGGTCAACTATAGCAACGGCTGAAAGCCCGCGGGAAAGCGCCTGCTTAACTAATTGCCTGGGCGTCAACGTCCCATCGCTTTCAGAAGTATGCACATGCAAATCAGCGTATCTCACTGTTCTTTCTCAATTTTTATTTGATCCAGTATGGCATTCACGAACTTACCAGACTCAGATCCGGAATATTTCTTGGCTAGTTCTACTGCTTCATTTATTGTTACTTTCGGGGGGATATCCTCGCGAAAAATAAGCTCAAAACAGCCTAAGCGCATAATATTACGGTCCACAAATGCCATACGTTCAAGCTGCCAGTTTGCGGCATACTTGCTTATTTTTTTATCTATCTCCTGCATATGCTCAATTACCCCCTCAAGGAGCTGTGCGGAAAAATCCTTAAGCTCAGCAGAAATATCCCCCTGCTCATTAAATTCCCAGAAATTCTTCAGGGTATCCTGCCAATTGCCCCGGGTAATATCCACCTGATAGAGCATTTGCAATACATACTCACGAGCCTTGCTTCGTTTACGCATATTATTATTTTAGTTGAGCGGTTAAATTCACCATTTCAATAGCTGAAAGCGCGGCATCGCGGCCTTTGTTGCCGTCTTTAGAACCAGCGCGCTCTACTGCCTGCTCAATACTGTCTGCGGTAATTATACCAAAGATAACCGGAATACCGCTATCCAGAGAAACCTTAGCCACGCCTTTTGCCGCTTCAGAAGCAATATAATCAAAATGCGGCGTCGCCCCGCGGATAACCGTACCTAAACAAATCAAGGCGTCAAATGATTTACTTTTAGCCATCTTCTGCGCAATAACAGGTACCTCAAACGCTCCAGGAACCCAGGCTACAGTAATATTCTTATCATCTGCGCCATGCCTTGTCAATGTATCAATACATCCGCTTACCAGTTCTTTAGTCATAAAATCATTGAACCGGGAAGCCACTAACCCAAAAGATTTTCCCTTTGCCAGCAAATTTCCCTCAATTACCTTTACCATCTTAAACTCTCCTTTCGTTTTCGTTCGTTCTTTACCTATATTCTATCTACTACCTGCTATCTACCCTTTTTAAAGGTCTATCTGGTGCCCCATTTTCTCTTTTTTTGTCTTAAGATATTTATAATTCTGGGCGTTAGGCTCAATTTCTAAAGGAACACGTTCAGCAACTTTTAAGCCATAGCCCTCAAGGCCGACAATCTTACGCGGGTTGTTAGTTAATAACCTTATCTGTTGAATTCCTAAATCAACCAGGATCTGAGCGCCAATTCCATAATCACGCAGGTCAGCCTTATGCCCTAATGCTTCATTTGCCTCAACCGTATCCATCCCCTTGTCCTGAAGGCTGTAGGCGCGCAATTTCTCTACCAGGCCTATACCCCTGCCCTCCTGGTTCATATAAAGTATTACTCCTTTTTTCTCAAGAGAAATAATCTGCATAGCTTTTTCCAGCTGCCTGCCGCAATCACAACGCAAAGAACCAAAAACATCTCCTGTCATGCACTCGGAATGCACGCGGACTAATATCGCTTCATTCAACCAGCTGCCCATGCAAAGTGCAAGGTGCGTCTGGCCGCTTGTCTTATCGCGGTAAACAATCAACCTGAATTCCCCGAATTTAGTCGGTAATTTAGTCTCCACCACCACTTCAACCAGTTTTTCTTTTTTCCGGCGGTATTCAATAAGGTTAGCGATAGTACAAATCTTTAAAGCATGTTTATTTGCAAACTCCAGGAGCTCAGGCAGGCGGGCCATAGAGCCGTCATCATTCATAATCTCGCAAATAACTCCAGCAGGATAAAGCCCGGCAAGGCGCATTAAATCCAGGCTTGCTTCAGTATGCCCTGCCCTGACCAGGACACCGCCGCGTCGGCTTCGTAAAGGAAATATGTGCCCCGGACGCGCCAGGTCTTCCGGCCTGCTTTGACTATTAATTAAAACCTCAATTGTCCTTGCCCGGTCATACGCAGAAATACCAGTAGTAACCCCTTTAGCCGCATCAACAGAAATCATCCAGGCAGTCTTAAAAGGGTCCTCGGCATTAACCTGCAGGGTATTCTTAAGCATAGGGTCAAGTTCCAGTAAACGCAGCCTATCTTCTTCCATCGGCACGCAAATAAGCCCACGGCCGAATTTTGCCATAAAGTTTATATCTTCGGGCTTAACAAATGAAGCAGACATTACCAGGTCGCCCTCATTCTCGCGGTCCTCATCATCAACCACGATAACCATCCTGCCCTTTTTTAAATCTTCAATAATCTCATCTATGCTGTTAAACATTCAATAACTCCCATAAATAAATAACCCGAGAAGATAATCCTCGGGCGTATTAATTTTAATCTTCTTCCATCTGGACTTTCACCCAAACCAATCTAATGGTTTGGTGCGCGCTTGCGCGCGACCATCGGCCCTGGAATCTCACCAGGTCTGCTGGCGTTAAAAACCTAGAACGCCTGCTCGCGGGCTTCACCGCCGGTAAGGATTTTCACCTTGCCCTAAAGATTAATTGATATTATATTAACAGAAAAGCCGCCCTTGTCAATATAATTAAAAACAGTTATAATAACTTTAATGCAAAACAATATCCTGGCAAAGATCCATAAGAAACTGCTCCACCGGAAAAAGACTATCGCTATAGCCGAATCCTGCACCGGGGGCCTGCTTTGCGCTGAATTAACCAAGAATCCCGGGGCCTCTGGTTACTTCCTGCTGGGAGTAGTTGCCTATAGCAACAAAGCCAAGCAAAAATTACTGCAAGTCCCCATTAAACTTATCTCTAAATACGGCGCAGTCAGCCGCCAGGCCGCAATCTCAATGGCCAAAAATATCCGTAAGAAATCAAAAGCGGATTTAGGTATGGGCATAACCGGCCTCGCCGGGCCGGAAGGCGCAACCGCAAACAAACCAATAGGCACCGTATTTATCTGCCTGTCGCTGAAAAATAAAAATATCTGCCGGAGGCTTGCTTTACGGGGAAACCGGCAAGAAATCCGCAGAAAAACAACACAAGAGGCCCTGCGCTTATTATGCGTGCATTTATAGCCATTGAACTGCCTGTAAAAATTAAAGACAGCCTTTCCGATATACAGAACAAACTAAAAAACGAAAATCTTAAAGTCAGCTGGGTTAAACCCCAAAACCTGCATTTAACCCTGAAGTTTCTCGGAGATATCCCCTTTGAGAAATTAGAACAAATCAAAAAAATAACTGAAGCAGCAATAAAGGCGTCGCCAGGTTTTAAAGTTAAACTGGAAGGCCTGGGGGTTTTTCCTAGCCTGCGCGCCGGGCGAATAATCTGGGTAGGCGTTAATCAGCCTCCTCCGGAATTAAATCAACTTGCGGAACAGCTAGAAGAAAAACTTACTGAAACGGGGATACCGGTGGAAAACCGTGATTTCTCTGCGCATATTACCATAGGCCGCATAAGGAATTGTCCTTCCCCTTCTCATCTAGAGAAGGCTCTTAGTAAAATAGAAATGGATATGCCTGGTTATGACTGGGAATTTAATTGCGAAAGGATTAGTTTATTTGAAAGCACACTTTGCCCCGCAGGGCCGACTTATACCCCGCTAAAAGAATTCAACCTTAAGACCGCCTGAAGTACAATATTAGTATAAATACCGGCTATTAAATCATCCCCCATTATTCCGATTGCCCCATGCAAATTCTGCAATCTTGCCGCCGGGAAGACCTTAAGAGTATCAAAGATACGAAACATAAGAAAAGCTAAGATGACTATTTTTGGTTCAGCCGGAAGGAAACTTAAGGCGATAAGCATGCCCATTACTTCATCAATAACAATACAGCCCGGATCCTTCCTGTTAAACAACTTTTCTGCCCTTCCGCTGGTTAATAGACCCAATACAGCGGCGCAGAAAATAAACAGGAAATAACCTGTCCGGCTGCCTCCGCCAAACAGATAGAATATGCCTACTCCGGCGATGCTGCCGAATGTCCCAGGGATCAAAGGAAGGTAACCGATAAATAAGAATGTGCTGATTGCCTTAACCAGTAAATTACGCAGCGCTCCAAGCCTCATAGGCGGGTAATTATCTTACGGTTTTCCCAAAGGTATGACAACCCGGAATAAAGAGTCAGGCCCACAGTAAGCAGCATAAGGAAAAATATTCCCTGGCGGAACATCTTCTCCCAGGCAGGGTTCCAGGTAGAATATTTAAGCACTATCTCCTTAAGCAGAATAAACCCAAGGATAGTAAATATCACCCCCATCTGCACAACTGTTTTATGTTTTCCGGCGCGGGCAGCAGAAAGCACCTTGCCTTTATTTAAAGCAAACAACCGCAAAGAAGTAATCATAATTTCCCTCGCGATAATAATCACAAACATCCAGGCTTCAATCAGCTGCAACTGCACAAAAGCCGCAAAAGCCGCCAATACCAGGATTTTATCGGCTATCGGATCCATAAGCCTTCCGAAATCCGTAACCATATTCCTGCGCTGGGCAATCATGCCATCAAATAAATCAGACAAGGCAGCCAGGATAAAAACAACCAGGCTGGCCACCTTAGGCCAGAGCCCCTGGCAAAACAAGAAGAACATGAACACAAAGGTCAATAAAATTCGCGACATGGTCAAACGATTGGCAAGATTCATTATACAGCCTCCCCTACTAAGTCATACTCTAAAGTATCCGTTATCCTAACTTTTGCAAACTCGCCCTCTCTCAGTAACTGCCTGGAATTAACATAAACCAGCCCGTCTACTTCCGGCGCATCAGCCTGGGTGCGGCCGATATAAGCGCCATCCTGCTTTTCCTCAATAAGCACAACCATCTGTTTTCCCAGGAACCTGGCATTTACAGCAGAGGATATTTCCTGCTGCAGGGCCATAACAGCATCAAACCTCTCCTGTTTTATCTTCCGGGGAACCTGCCCTTTAAAACCATAAGCGGCAGTGCCTTGTTCCCGGGAATAAATAAAGGCCCCCAGTCTCTCAAACCTGGTATCCCTGATAAAGTCCAGCAGCTCCTTGAACTCTTTATCTGTTTCCGACGGAAAACCCAAAATAAGCGAAGTCCGCAGGCATACTCCCGGGATGACCTTCCTGATTTTTTCAATCAAAGAAATAATTTCTTTTTTAGCAATTTTGCGGTTCATCAGCTTAAGAATGCGGTTATTGATATGCTGAAGTGGCAAATCAATGTATTTACATACCTGGTCCTGCGAGCTGATTAATTTAAGCAGATCATCGGTTATCCGTTCAGGATTCAGGTATAAAAGGCGGATCCAGCCGATATCAGGCGCGCTGCTGATTATTTTCTTTAAAATCCCGGTTAACCGGCTCCTGCCGGATAAATCCATCCCGAAACCCGTAATATCCTGCCCGATGATATTAAGCTCGGAGGTCTTTTGCCGGTTAAAATTTTTAACCTTCTGAATAATTGATTCTTCATCCAGGCTGACGAGCCTGCCTTTGATCTTAGGTATAACACAATAGCTGCAATTATTTACACAGCCTTCGCATATTTTCAAATAAGCATAGTGCTTAGGAGTTAAAGCAAACCTTCTTGATTCATGGTTAAGCTCAAGCGAACCTACAAAAGCATCTACTTCCGGCAATTCCTTATTTAAATCTTTATAACGCTGTGCCAGGCAGCCATGGACAATTATTTTTTTAAGCTTGCCTTTTTTCTTAAGTTCAACCAGCTCAAGAATAGCATCAACCGATTCGCGCCTTGCTTCTTCAATAAAAGCGCAGGTATTCACAAGGGCCACATCAGCTTCAGAAATATCCTCAACTATACGGTACCCTTTGGAATTAAGCCGGGCGAGCAGGCTTTCGGAATCCACCAGATTTCTCGGGCAGCCCAAACTTAATATCCCCAGTTTTTGTTTCATCGGGCGATCTTTAAACCTTCTTTATTTATAACGATATTCTTTAAGGATTGGCCGCGGCGGCCGAGCTTGGTAAAACGCTGGTCATTAACCTGCAATTCTACTGCCCCGGCGTCGCCGAGAGAAAGCTCAATCTTTTCTTTAGCCTGCCAGGTTTCCGTCCTGCCACGGGCTAGCACCCCATGAAAAACCACTTTACCATCGGCCTTAACGGATACCCAGGATTTATCGCGCGCGGATATTGCAAGCATGAGCCCATGAACTGCCTCTTTTTGAACCTTAGCCTGCTTAGGGATATTCTTCGCGGAAGACTTGTTTATTACTTCTTTTGGCAAGAGTTCACGGGCATTCTTTGCTTTAACAGTAACAGGCAAAGAAACCCTGGGCCTTGCTAAAGAATTCTTATACCAGGCAGAAACAGCCTTGATCAGCTTGGCTGCCAGGAATATGGAAATTACCGCAATTACCGTAAATACGATTAATTTCTTCAATCCGGCCGAAGGCCTCATCGCGTTTAATTTAACCGAGAGATCCTTTGGCATAACAGGTTTCTTCTCAAAACGCTCGCCGATATCCCTGCCTACAGCGGCATTCAATACCGGCTTAACCGGATGGCCTGTTTCTCCTAAATACTCTTTAGGATCAAGCCCAAGGCTATTGCAATAGATTTTGATAAAACCCTTAAGATATATAGGGCTTAAATCCGTAATACTATCCCCTTCAATCGCCCGTAATATATTAGGATGGATCTTGGTTTTCTTATGTATATCCTCCAGGCTTAAACCTCTCTCCTGGCGGATTTTCTTTAATCTGGCACCCGCTGTCTCAATGTTCATGTTTTCTCCGCCTCCCCGGCGCCTGTCAAATCCCTAAGCCACCTCTGGCGATCAACCAATATTCTGCGCGGTTTACTCCCCTCGTACGGGCCGACCAAGCCCTCTAACTCCATAATATCTATTATACGCGCGGCACGCGTATAACCTAAACGCATGCGCCTCTGCAATATGGAAACCGAAGCCTGGTTGCTTTCCATTATCACGCGCACCGCCTCATCATAAAGTTCATCCTTTTCTCCGCCGTTAGCTAAACTATTCTTTTGCTGCTCCTTGAGAATCTGATCATCATAAGCCGGCTCGCCTTGGGCCTTAATGAATTCTACCACTTTTTCTATCTCTGCGTCTTTAACTAAAGCCCCCTGAATACGGATAAGGTCTTCTTTACCGGGCTGCAAAAATAACATATCGCCTTTCCCCAGTAAAGTCTCCGCGCCATTCATATCTAAAACTGTGCGAGAATCAACTTTAGAAGCAACTTTAAAAGATATACGCGCCGGTAAATTCGCCTTGATTACCCCGGTAATTACATCCACGCTTGGCCGCTGCGTAGCCAGAATCAAATGTATTCCCACTGCCCGCGACAACTGCGCAAGGCGGGTAATCGCATTTTCAATCTGGTCGCGGGCTACGGTCATTAAATCGGCGAATTCATCAACGATAACCACAATATAAGGTATTTTCTCCTGCTTCTCGTTATAAGCCTCAATGTTCCTTACTCCTGCCTTAGCCAAAAGCTGATACCTCTCTTCCATCTGCCCTACTACCCAATTAAGCGCTATAGCCGCTTTCTTGGCGTCTGTAACCACCGGGCATAAAAGGTGCGGCAGGCCGTTAAAAGGCATAAGCTCTACCATTTTCGGGTCAATCATCAAAAACTTTAAATCATTGGGCGAACCCCTAAAAAGCAGAGACAAAATACAAGTATTCACGCATACGGTCTTGCCTGAACCGGTAGTCCCGGCGATTAAAAGATGAGGCATCTCATCCAGATCGCTGAACACTGAACGGCCGGTAATATCTTTACCCAACCCCAGGGCCAAAGAAGATTTTTGTTTATGATATTCCGCAGAAACAAGCAAATCCTTAATGCATACTAAAGCGCTGTGTAAATTAGGCACTTCCACCCCAACCCTGCCCTTGCCCGGAATAGGCGCGATAATCCTTACTGATTGGGCCTTGATTGCCAGGGCAATATCATCGCTTAATGCCTCAATCCGGTTGATTTTAACTCCCGGGGCAGGTTCAAGTTCGTAACGCGTGATTACCGGTCCGCGAATTATATCCGTGACCTTGGCCACTATCCCGAAATCCGCTAGTGTATCCTCAAGGATCCTGGCGCTGGACTCAAGGTCTTCTTTCATCTGTTTAGTATCCGGAACAGGAGCATCATCCAGTAAATCCACGGACGGCAAATGATAATCGCCGATCTTTAACTCTTTAGGCTTGACCCTTACCTCATCGGCAAGCGACTTAGGCTTGATCTGGATCTTTGGCCTGCTGGACTCAGGCATAAATATTTTTGGTTTTGAAGGCGAACCCGGCTGTTGCTCCTCTCTTTTAGGAAGAGAATTATTCTTGTTCAGTAAACCCTGCTTAACCTTGACCAAAGTTGCCTTCTGCTTATTTGATAAACTAAAAATACCTGAAAGGAATGATTTTGACTTTTCAACTGTATTCAAGAAAAGCGAGGAAATAAGGATCTCGGTAACCAGCGCAAGAGAAAGGATAATAAAGGTAACAAAAATAATAAAACCGCCCAAGCGGCTGAAATATGTAGTCACGAAATTGGAAGTAAGCGAGCCTAAAAATCCGGCAGTATGGAACCTGAGCGGGTCATTATTCAGGTTAAACATACCGATAAGAGAACTTAAGGAAATAAGCAAGACAAACATCCCTACGATACGCGGGATGCTCAGGTAAGGCTTATCCTGGCGGAAATATTTCACGCCCAGGGCAATAACTAAAAACGGAATGATAAAACTTGAGATATTCCCGAACAGGAAGACAAGAAACCCTGCCAAATATGCGCCGAAAACACCCAGCAGGTTTTTAGGAGGAAAATTCGGATGCGAGGTAAAAAAAACAAGGTCAGCGCGGTCAAAGCGGATGAGGCTGGCCAAAATCATCAGCCCAACCGCTACTAAAATAACGCCTTTGACCTCATTTAATCTTCTTTCTCTCACTTCTTAGAATTAAATGTTTTTACTCAGCCTGTTTTTTGCTTAAATTGATCCGGCCTAATTCATCTATACCAATAACCTTAACCTTAAATTCATCGCCGACTTTTACCACATCTTCAACCTTCTTTACAAAAGTACTTGATAGCTCGGAAACATGGACCAGGCCTTCTTTACGCGGGGCTATCTCAACAAAGACGCCAAACTGCATGATACGCTTTACTTTGCCGAAGTAAACCCTGCCTACTTCAACATCATCGGTAATCGCCCTGATCATTTTGATCGCGGCGTCGGATTTTCCCGCGTCAGTTGAACCAACAAGGACCGTGCCATCATCTTTTATATCAATACTGGCTCCTGTAGCGGCAATTATAGCTTTAATTGTCTTGCCGCCCGGGCCGATAAGTTCACCGATCTTCTCGGTATTAATCTTTAAAACATCAATGCGCGGGGCAAAACTGGAAAGCTCTTCCCTGGGGCTGCTTAAGGCAATGCTCATTTTATCCAGAATAAAGAATCTGGCCTCTTTTGATTGGGCCAGGCAGTCTTTAAGTAAATCCAGGGTAATCCCGTCAATTTTAAGGTCTAATTGCACGGCAGTAACTCCCTGGCGGGTGCCTGCGACTTTGAAATCCATATCGCCAAAATGGTCCTCTAGCCCGGCAATATCCGTCAGGATCGCTGTTTTATTGCCTTGCTTAACTAAACCTAAAGCAACCCCGCCTACTGCTTCTTTAATCGGCACTCCGGCGTCCATTAACGATAAAGTAGCAGCGCACACAGAAGCCATACTGCTTGAACCATTTGATTCCAGGATTTCAGAGACCACTCGTACGGTATAAGGAAACTTTTCTTTTGAAGGTAATACCGCAAGCAAGGCCTTCTCGGCTAAGGCGCCATGTCCGATTTCACGCCTGCCCGGGCCGCGTATAGGCCTTGTTTCACCAACGCTGAAAGAAGGAAAATTATAATGCAGCATAAAAGATTTCTTTTTCTCGCCTTCCAGCGACTCAATCAACTGTTCATCTTCGCCTGTGCCTAAAGTAGTCACGGCTAAACTCTGGGTTTGCCCGCGGGTAAAAAGGCTTGAGCCATGGGTACGCGGAAGCACGGACACTTCGCAACTGATCGGACGGATCTCCTTAAAAGAACGCCCGTCAATACGGATATTCTCTTCAGCAATCATTTTGCGCACTTGTTTTTTCTCTACCTCATGCAGTCCGGCATGAATATCCGCCGCCAGGAAACCCTCGGAAACCAACTGGACTTCCAATTCCTTGGTCAATAACGCGACTGCCTCTTCACGCTCTTCCTTCTTGCTTAACTTGTATACTTTATTTAATTTTTCCTGCGAAAGGAATTCAATTTTCTGCATTAAGCCTGAATCAAGCAGCTTAAGCTCAACCTGGGCTTTTGGAATGCCATAAAGACGGCAGAATTCTTCCTGCATACTGAGTATGGGATTTAAACTCTCCATACCAAACTTCACTGCTTCAAGATAAGCTTCTTCGGAAACCTCTTTGGCTTTTGATTCAAGCATCACCACGCCGTTTTTATTCGCCGCGACCACTACTTCCAGGTCAGCGCTTTCAAGCTCGGCATAAGTAGGATTTAAAACAAGCTCATTGTTTATCCTGGCTACCCTGCAGCTAGCTAAAGGTCCGTTAAAAGGAATATCCGAAATAGATAAAGCCGCGCTTGCTCCGATTAAGGCCAGGACATTCGGGTCATTCTCTCCGTCGCTTGAAAGGACAATAGCCATAACCTGGACTTCATTTAAGAAACCTTCGGGGAATAACGGCCGTATCGGACGGTCAATAAGCCGTGAGCCTAAAATCTCATTCTCTGAAGGCCTGCCTTCGCGCTTAAAGAAACCTCCGGGAAACCTGCCGGCAGCATAAGTTTTTTCCTGGTATTCTACGGTCAAAGGGAAAAAATCCTGGCCCTCTTTTATTTCTTTAGACATACAGGCAGTAACCAGGATCACGGTTGAGCCATAAGTTACAGTGACTGAACCATTGGCCTGTTTAGCGATCCTGCCGGTTTCCAGAATAAGGTCATTTTTACCAAATTTAATTTTTAAGCTTTTATTTTGCATTATTAGGCTCTTTCTTTATTGTAGGTGAATTATTAAAGGGGCCTTACTTTCTCAAGTTAAGCTTTCCCAAGACCTCTTCGTACTTCTTCAGATCCTTATCCTTGAGATATTTGAGCAGGCTGCGGCGTCTGCCTACCAATAAAAGCAGGCCACGGCGAGAATGTAGATCCTTTTTATGCGATTTAAAATGCTCGCCCAGGGCATTGATCCTTTCAGTCAAAATAGCTATCTGGACCTCGGCAGAGCCGGTATCCCTGGCATGCACCTTAAAATCATTAATCAATTTAGCTTTCTTTTCTTTTACCAAAACCAATTTTCTTCCCTCCCTTTCTAATTCAAAATATTATACGATAACTCACCCGGCAAGTCAATGGATTTAATAAGCCCTGCGGCTAAGTTCTTTTAATTTTGAATATTGTAGCACAAGAATCCAGTTATGCAATCTCAATTTCACGGATTTTTCTACGCATAGACTTCTTTTCGGAATGCCGGCGCTTACCCTCAAGGATCCTTAGCTTTACTTTCTTCGGCTTCCTGCGGCGCGAGCGCATAACCTTAGCTTTAAGCGATTGCTTTTGCAGGATGTCATGCTTAATTTTATTTTCAATCTTGCTCAAAAGAATATGCCTTGCCAGGTTACGGTTAAGCATCTGATAACGCTGGCTCTGGCATTTTACTTCCAAACCGGTAGGCAAATGCTTCAGGTATACGCAGGTAGAAGTTTTATTAACATTCTGCCCTCCCGGCCCGCTTGAGCGGATAAAACTTTCTACAATATCTTCTTCACGCACCCCCAGAGCAAGCATCTTCTTTTCTAAGGCTGTCATTTCCTTAGCAATGGTTGCCATAGAGGCATTCCCTTTCTCTGCCTACTCGGCAGAAAACTCAAGCGCTACTTTCTTAATTAAAGCATCTATTTCTTTAATTAAAGGCATGGGCAGCATCTTTAATACCTCTGCCTCCTGTTTCAACGCGCGCAGCTGGCCCAAAAGCCTCCTGATAATAGCTTGCTTTCTTTTTTCCTGAGCCTCTTGCGGGTCCAGTTCCTGGCGCTGCCTGATAATTACCCCTAAATTCTTCTTCAACTCCTGGGCATCCCTGCCCTTTTCAAAGATTTCTTTTTTGAGGCTTTCATAGTCATCCTGGTCTAAGGCCTTTTTATTTTTTGCCTGGCGCAGGATATCCACTGATTCATAGCTGGGTATATTCGCAGCCTGGCTTTTATCGGCATAATCGTTTTTCAGATACTGGGGTTCTTCTTTTTCCAGGAAATAATACGATTTCAGCAATTTCATTGCCGTCTGCTTACGAATGCCTATCTCGCGGCTTACATAAACATCAAAATTCACATAGCCCCACTCCTTATACATCTTGTCCTTCCAGACTGAATAAAGAGAACGGCCTAATTCAATCCATGAACGCTTAAAATTCTTGGCGCTTTCCAGGATATGATAACGTAAAGAACCGCTATCCAGGCTCTCCATTTTTTCCTCTATATTCCTTAATGATTTTGTTTTTGTATCATCCATTGTTATTTCCCGAATATTTCTTTCAGGCCCTTGCTGTAACCTTTAAACTTATCAATTACATCGCTCACCTTATCCGCTATTTCCCCGGGTGACTGGCTGCTTAAATTCTTCATCGCCGCTTTTAAAATTATGCTTTTCAATTTATCCTGGTTTAAAGCCGGGTTATCTAGCTTGGTATCAATATCAAATGCCAAATGCAAATTGCCTTTGCTATCAGTAAACAGATCCAGGGCGTTCTTCGTCAAATCAAGGCTGATCTCATCTTCAGGGGCCTCTTCATATACCAGCCCGGAAAGATTAAAATCCGTATTAATATTCAGAGCATTATCCTTGGCCTTAAAGGTTGAGGTAAGCTTAAGCATTGCTGAAAGGAGTTTTTTATTTGAAATGAAATTCCCATAATAGGGGGAAAAATTGGTAATATCCGTATCCTTGATCTCTAGTTTGGCGTCCATATCGCGGGCCGGATAATCAAGCCACCCGGAAAAATTAACCTTGCCGAAAGCCTTGCCTGCCGGATTTGAAAGCTGGCAGCTTACACTGATATTCACAGCTAATGAGGTCACTGGAAAAGCAACCTTGGAAATACTTATATCCAGCTTATCTACAACAACCTGGTAGCCCGCTGCGCTTACTTTTCTATCAGTAAAAATTATTTTTGCCTCCTTGACCTTAAGGCTGGTAGGGTAAAACTCCGGGGCCTTAGCCCCCGGCTTCTGCTCCAAAACCGGAAGGTTTAATTTTCCGTCAGCCCCCTGTTCAAGGTTAATCACCGGCTCGGTGATAGTTAAACCGTGGATAACTACTTTGCCGAATAACAAGGCGATCAAGTTCGGTGAAAAAGATATCTTCTTTATATTCGCCAGGCTCCCAATCTCCAGCTTCTCAAGGGTAACAGTAAAAGGCATACTTAAACTTATTTTACCAAGGCTGGTCTTGACCTTAAGGTTCTGCCGGATCTGGTCCTCAATAATCGCCGGGGCATAAATTGAGAACAGGATGCTGGCAATAAGGAAAATAACGACTAATATGGCGATGATTATGAATAAAACTTTAAATATTTTAGGCATATCCCTGCCCCCTTTTTGCTTATTCGCTTGAGCCTGACTTTACTTCTTGCGGATTAAGCTTAAGCCCTAAAAACTCCTCATTTGTCGGCAGGGTTAAATAAAAATCCGCAGTCTCATCAATTTCTATTTTTGCCCTGGATACCTGAAAATCCAGTAAATGCCCGCCCCTTTTTCTGTCTTTACTGATAAAATGCAGGTGGTATCCTCCGACACTGAAATTCCCGGCATATTCCGGGGAACGGAAACCAACGACAGTGCCTTCTATATCATTAAATTCAAACACCTTCTGCTCTTTTACTGCCTGGTTAAGATCAGGATAAGGCTTAGGCTGCTTAGGCACACTCCTAGTTTTCACATATTTAAACCTGCCGCTGATCTTTACAGCATAAAATAGGTTAGTTGAAGATAATAATTTATCCAAATACGGGCTTAATCCCGCATAACTTAATTCACTATCAAGAGGAAATACCTTATCGGTATCAAAGAAAGTTACTTGGGCAAAAGGAATCCCTTTGGCCTTATTTACCAGGTGCGCGCGGCCATCAACCTGCACCTGATAAAAATTTCCGTCTAAAACCACCATTTCGCCTTCTAATCCCTGAAAAGTCCCCAGGCCGAAATCTCCGTGCTGCTTAAGCGCGCAAAGATCCTCCTGCCCGTCATAATTACCCGCAGAAAGCGCCTGAATAGTTGAAACCTGATAAAGAACCTCTCTATGCGGAACATGACTGCATCCGAAGAGGATAAAAATAATAATCAGGCAATATAAATATTTTTTATTTACTATCATAGTTTAAAGTTGCGGCCTCAATCTTACCCCGTATAATATCCCTAAGCCGGCCAAAATCTCCGGGGCCAAAACTATCGGTCTCTACTGCCGGCAGGACAATCAGCTTGGCGCAAACCTTGCCCTTAAAAATCCAGCTTCCCTTGGGAATTGCCTGGCGCGTGCCGATTAAACAAATAGGCAGAATCGGTTTTTTTTCTTTAATCGCCAGCTTAAAAGCCCCGTTCTGGAACTCATTCATTTTATCAGTTGAACTGCGCGTGCCTTCCGGGAAGAATAAAACAGACATGTCTTTCTGCAGCCACTGGCTTGCCTGATGGTAAATCTCTTTGATACTGGCAAAATCCCCGCGCAAAAGCTTTATGTGCTTAATCAACCCAAGGCACCAGCCGATAAAAGGAACCTTAAACAAACTTGCCTTGGCCACCCACTTAAACTGCATCTTAGTCTGATAAAGTACTACTATATCAGCCATGCTTTGGTGGTTGGAAATCACCACATAAGTTCTTTTATGATCTATGTTTTCAAGCCCGCTTACCTTTACGCTCCAATAAGGATTTAAGCCAATCACGGCATCCGACCACCAAAAACACTGCGCATGGGTGATTTTCTTCTTTTTATCGAAAGGAAAAAGCAGGATATTTAAGACAAAGACCACAAAGAAAAGCAGGATAGTCAATAATCCGCTGCCTAACCAAATTCCAATAGAAATAATAGCCTTCATACTCTTTATCTGACTATAGCCCAAATAGCCGGGGTTGTCAACGGATTACTGCGTGCGGGCAGATTTGGCTGTAGGCGCAATAGGTGCAGGCTTTATATTCGGGCCTGGCTGGATAACTTTGCTGGCGGATCCCCGCGGAAACCTTCAATATGTCCTCTTTAACCTCATCCAGGTCACCTGCTGCCAATTCATGCCTGCCGATAATACCTGATTCCAAAAAGTATAACTCTACGGCATATGGCAAGGCCCCGAATATATGCTGGTAAGCCAAAGCATAAAGAGCCAGCTGTTTACTCTCCCTGACCCGTTTGTCCGCATCCTTCTGGGTTTTAATCTCTGAAGTCTTAAAATCCATGATTACTGCCCCGGGATTCTCCATATCTATGCGGTCAAACCTGCCAGTAATCTTATTATCCCCTATTACAAAAGAAAAATCTTTCTCTATAAACTTAGGAATTGACTTTCGGCTTTCTTCATCCTTATAGAATCTGACTAAAGCCTCCCTGCCGACACGGAAACGTTCTTCCTGATGGCTAGCATCCAGGAACCCCTGGGGGTCAAAATTTATTTCAAAACACGCCAGAAGCTCGTCCATGGAAGCTTTTTCACCATTGAGCTTACGCAACAAGTACTGGCTGACTGCTTCATGCATTGCCCGGCCGTAGATCACTGTGTGGTGCTCCATAATCGGCACACGCAGGATATTTACATATTTGTATTTCAACGGGCAGGTAAGATAATCATCAATCTGGTAATAACTTAAACTGACCAATTTATCTTCCGGTATCTTCTGCGGGGCAGACTCAGGCGCGCCTGAAGGCGCTTTAGCCGGGGCAAAACGTTTAATACTCTCAATAGCCGCGGTTTTTCTCTTTTCAGCGCCTTCCCCGGGTTTTTTGCCCAAAGCTTCAAAAACAAACTGGCTGGCTTTACGCAGACGCTTACCGCCATAATCTTCAGCGCTGGTAAGATACAATTCTTCTTTGGCCCGGGTCATTCCGACATAAAAAAGCCGGCGCTCCTCCTGAACATGGAAATCCCCGCTGGGCAAGACTTCCTTGATTAAGGAATCAGGCAGCTCAATCTGCTGAGAACGCCTGGGAAGAGGAAATTTACCCTGCACCAGGCTGACTAAAAATACTACTCTAAATTCTAAGCCTTTGGCTTTATGTATAGTTAAGATATTCACCGCATCCTGGTCTAAATCCGCCTCAACTGTCGGCGGATCATCCCCTGATTCTATAAGCAAATTAAGGTGCCTGATAAAACTGATTACCCTGTCCTCTTTAGCTACAAGTTCAAAATCACGCACCTGGTTAAAAAACTTGGCGATATTCTGGATCTTGGTTTCTTTTTCCAGGCTGGGATCATGCGTAAGGTATTTCAGGTAGCCTGTATCGGTAAGAAAACTATAAAGCAGCCTGCCGGTTGTCTCATCGCGGGAGACCTGTAAAAACTTTTGAATATCCGCGAGCACCTGTTTTATCTTTTCCCTGGTCTGGTCTTTTAGCTGGCTTAGTTCCGGGATATTTTCCAGGCCGCTAAACACATCATAAAGCGGACGGTTCCTTCTCCGGCTGAAATGGTTGCATAATGTCAGGTCGGCCAGGTCCGCCTTGTATACTTCCGAGCTGACCAGGTAATACAAGCTTAATGAATCCGAAGGATTAGCAATTACCCGCAAGAAATTAATACACAACTTTACCTCTTCCCTGCCATACAACCCCTGGTTACCACTAAACTGCCAGGGAATATTCAACATATTTAATGACTGAATAAAACCCTGGGCATCAGAATTAGAACGCACAAGAATAGCAAAATCTCTGTATTTAAACTTACCTAGACTTACTTTCTTTTGTATAATCTTACTTACATTATCAGCCTCAGAAGAATGTGTATCAAAATGCAGATGTTCTGGCTTAGGCCCATTTTTAATTAAACCAACAAGATGTTTGTCAATCTTAGCTTTTATTTCAAAACGCTCCGGGTTATTATACTGGATTAACTGGTAAGCGCTATCCAGGATGGTTTGAGTAGAACGATAATTCTGAATCAGGGTAATCTTCTCGGCCCGGGGATATTCTTCTATAAAATTCAAGACATTGCTATAAGCAGCCCCCCGCCATCGGTAGATGCATTGGTCATCATCCGCTACAACAGTAATATTGCCTGTGGAACCTGCTAAAAGCTTGACAATCTGAAACTGCGCGAAATTGGTATCCTGAAACTCATCGACCAGGATATATTTGAACTGTTTCTGATAATTCTTCAGGATTAAAGGATGTTCACGCAGCAGCTGCAGGCTTAAATAAAATTGATTGCCAAAATCAACCAGGCCTTCACGGCCAAGAAGCTCCTGGTATTTAAGATAGGCGGAAGCTACCTCCATCTGCTGCTCTGCTAACTCCAGGCCGGCATCATCCTGGGGATTAGCTTTGGCCTGGATCAGGAAATCCTGGGCATATTTAAAATATTCTCCTGCCGATATATCCTCGTCTTTGGCCCGGCTGAAAAACGAAATCAGGGCCTCAATAAAACGCGTAGGCTCAGCCAGCGGACGGTAATGATTGAGGGTAAACTCAAAAATGTGCTCGCGGAAAAATACCGCCGACTCTGACTGGGCAAGCACTTTAAAATCAGGATTAAGCCCGGCGATTAAAGAATTCTCGCGGAGGATGCGGTCGCCAAAGGCATGAAAAGTAGATATCCAGATATCCGTATAGCCATAAGGCATCAGGATATCCACCCTCTCCTGCATTTCCTTGGCTGCCTTATCCGTAAAGGTAAGCGCTAAAATTTCATCGGTCTTGGCCAGGCCCTGGTTTATCAACCAGGCAATCCTCTGGGTAATCACCCGGGTCTTGCCTGTGCCTGCGCCGGCGATAATCAAAAGCGGCCCGGCCCCATGCTTAACCGCCTGAACCTGCTGCTTATTTAACCCTTCTAAAACTTTATCCATAATTAATCTTTATTAATAACGCGGATCATTTCACAGAGCCTGCCGTAATCCCGCATATTAAAATTCATCGCCAGGCGCGGTAAATTAAGAAATTCCCCTTCTTGTATTTCTTTAACCGTAGGAGAAGCGGGCATAATTGAGCCACTGGTAAGGATATCCTTAAACTCTTTATTTATAAATTTTAAAGTTTTAGCGGAGACTTCCCGGTTTAACCTGAGAACAGCCAGCCCCGAAACATATCTTATGGAGTGATATACCCTGTAGAAATCCTCTATATATTTAACTGCCGCATCAACAGATTTCACAATATGCACAAGCTGGAGGTCTTTTTTATTGATAAACCTTTTTTTGATTAACTGGCTCTTTACAAAATGCATCCAGGTAGCCCAGTAGGTTGAGCCTTTTGGCTCCATCAGGACTATCGGCCGGGGCCGGGACTTTCCGGTTTGCATCAAGGTAATCATCTCAAAACCTTCATCAAGGGTGCCGAATCCTCCGGGGAAAAGCGCGGTGACATCAGTCTCTTTTACAAAGATAAGCTTCCTGGTAAAGAAATATTTGAAGTTAATCAGTTTTTCTTTCTCATCAATATACGGATTTGGCTTCTGTTCAAAAGGCAGCCGGATATTTAAAGCAAAATCCTTGCCGCTGCCTGCCCCTTTGTTGCCCGCCTCCATTACACCCGGGCCGCCCCCGGTTACAACCATATAGCCTTTTCCGGAAAGCCGGCGGGAAAATTCCTCAGCCATTCTATATTCAGGCGATTTGATTTTGGACCTGGCGGAACCAAAAATAATCACCTTTTTAATCCCCCTATACGGAGAAAAAATCTTGAAGGAATAGCGCAATTCCTTCAACGCGTTATTTACAAGCTTAAGGTCGCCTTTATCAGCAGACTCCCTGCCCAGTTTGACAGTAGTAGTCAGTATCTGGCGCAATAAGTTTTCAGTATCAACAGAACCGGATAATTTAACAAGCTCACTTATTAAATTATCTATAGCCTGGTCCCCAACTTCATAATCCCTTGGAATTCTTTCCATCATCATTTTAGAAAACCCAGCTTGCGTAATTCTTCCCCGGCCTGTTTGCGGAAATCTCCCTGCAATTCAATAATATAATCTTTTAACGATCCTCCCGTGCCAAAACGCTGTTTTAATTTCTTCGCTAAATCCAGCAGGCCTGCTTCGCTTAATCCTAAACCGCTGATTAAAGTCATCCCCTTGCCCTTGCGGCCTTTAACATAACGCAGGCGCAGAATACCTTCGGCTTCAGGGACAGCCGCCTTCTTCATATCACGGCATACGCAACTATCAATCGCCTTGCCGCAACCCGGGCAGATTTTTCCTAAAGAAGTAGAATAAACTAAGTTGGAATTTAAACCGGTACCCTTCATATCATCTTTATTTTATCACAAATTCCGTAAATTATAAGTAAACAAAAAGGGCTGGACTTATAAAAGCCCAGCCCTGTTTAAAGCTTTCAAGATTTGACTATTTAGAGAACTTATTGTACAACTTAGCCAGTATAAGCCCCCATATTCCGGCAGTCACAAAACCCCAGACCCCCAGAATAATACTTCCTAAAATTGTCGGAGTGTACCCAAGATAGACGCTCGCAGCCACCTCTCCCCAGGCATCGCACCAGGTGGAAGCTGTGTCAATTAAACCTATGATTAACATCCCGCAGCCCCAAAGGACCCCGCATGCCAACCCAAACGCCTTTACATTAAGCTTGCTCATATCCCCTCCCTTCTTTGTTAATATATTATCTTCTTTTAACGCCGAAATGCAAGCAATTATCTATTATCAACTGCCGGCCTGCCTGCTTCTAACTGCTCAAAATATTTATAAGTGTATAACGAGACTCTGGCGATAAACTTCTTGGAAGGGACGCTGTTATGGTTTGCATGCTTAGTTAATACGCAAATTAGGAAATTTCCATTGCGGGTAAAGACTATACCGGCGTCGTGGCATACGCTTTTCTCCAGCCCTGTTTTATGGGCGACCATTATATCGGCCGGCAAATACCTGGGTATGCGGTCATTAGTGTGAGTCAACTTCATTATATTTATGCACTGATCAGAGATATGTTTATTGCCAAGCTTGCCCCAGTATATTTTTTCTAATAATAAAGCCATGTCTTCTGCTGTTGTATAGTTTTCAATTCCTTTATCGCGCAGTTTATAGTCGGCTATTTTCCTGGACAACTCGGTATTCTTTAAACCAAAACCAGCGAAGGCGCTATTCAAATAATCAATGCCGAGCAAATCCGTTATAATATTGGCGGCAGTGTTATCGCTGTCATAAATCATCAGGCCGATAAGCCTTTCTACGCTAAAGGTGGTGCCTGCAGGTAAATCTTTTAAAACCCCGGAGCCGGTAAGCTTATCAGTTGATTTAAGCGCGATATTACGGTTAAGCTTGATTTTACCCTGGTCTGCTGCGACAAAACACGCTGCCATAACCGGGATCTTGGCTAAACTTGCGGAAGGAAACAATTTATTTCTTTTGTATGAGAACTCCAGGCCGGACTCCAGGTCCTTAACCACTATGCCTGCTTCGCCCTTGAATTGGCTTATCTCTATTTTAATCCGCTGCTCAAGCTTCTGCCAGGCGGCTTTCCTGGCTTTATAGAGCATCCGGTGCTGATGAGCAACCCATAATCCGGAAACCAGCCGCATGCCGGCATATAAGCCGGCACTTAAGACAAAAACCAGTAAAATGTATACAATTATCTTTTTTGCTTTTATCTTATCCAATAATCCTTGAAACATGCCTTAATACCCCTTATAAATAAATTAACAAAGCTGCACAACATCCTCAGGATAATACAAAGAGAGAAAAAGCAGCATATAATCCCTTAGGTGGCGGGTAATCAAAAAATTATTCTTTATATGTTCCCGCCCGTTTTCTCCCAATTTCTTGGCATATGCCGGACTACTTAAAAGCTGTTTTATGGCAAAACTAGCCCCTTCAACGGAATGACATAACAACCCTGAATATTTATGCTTTATCTGAAGGGAAATCCCGCCTACATTTGAAGCTACAACCGGTTTTGCCTTCCATAAAGCCTCGGCGACTGTCAAGCCAAAACCCTCCCGGATAGACTTCTGGATAATCACATCTGATGCCCTTTGCAGGGCATTAACCTCTATATCATTCTGAGGCAATAACAAGATATGGATATCCGGATCATCCTTGGCTTTTTCCCTGACCTCTTCCAAAACCTGGAACCCTTCCGGGTCATCTGCTGCGGTGCCGCCTGCCAGTATCAACTGGCAATCAACATATTTCTTAACCTGCAGATACGCTTCAATTACGCCTACGGGGTCTTTCAGGCGGTCAAAACGGGATATCTGAATAAGTATCGGCTTGTTCTTTAGAATGCCGTATTTTCTTAAAACCGAGTTTATCGTTTCTTGAGGCAGCTCTTTATTTTTATCGCTCAACGGGTCAATAGAAGGAGAGATTAAAAATTGCCTGATTGGCAACTTGCGTGAAAAAGCAGGAGCGGAAAATACCGCTGAATCATACTGCACGATAAAATCCAAAAGAAACCCCCATACCCTCGCGTCAGGCTCAGACACATCAATATGGCAGCGCCAAAGCCATTTATTCGCGGCCTTTTTCTTTATCAGGGCTATTGGCTGGGGGTCATGCACAAAGACCACGTCTCCATAAGTATCCACCCCTTCAATATTCTGCTGGCTGGTTTCCATAAATATCTCAAAATCTCTCCGGATAATCTCTTCCGCCCTGCCATGCAGGGCATTATGAAACTTTTTTGTCACTTCAAAAAACTGTTCCCCTCCTCTTATTACATCCCACTTTGTATCTACGCCTAGCTCCCTTAACAAAGGGACCATCCGGTTTAATATCTCGGCTACCCCGCCGCCGACAGGAGTAGAATTGATATGCTGAATAACCTTCCCCTTTAAGCGTTCTCCGAGCAGCCTTAAGTCATCAATAACAGCCTGGCCCACCAGGGGAATATACTCTTCTATTTTTGCCATTTAACCGGATACCCTTCTTTCAACTATCTGAATAATTTTATTCCTTAAATCTTCCAGAGTGCAGGTATAAGGATCAAAAGCGGAAATTTGATCCGCTAATTTCTTATCCCCTAAAGAGTTCTCTATCCAATATGAAAAATCATTGGTCGGCTTTTCAAGGCGAAGCCGCGCTTCAAAGATATGAAAATAAATTGAATCAATGGTAATTTTTCTCAAAACCCTGGCGAATTCGCCTAGATCATAAACAAGATAATTTGTCGGCAGGATAAAACTAACCGATTTAATAAAATGAAACTCCTCTCCGCTCCTGGCGAATTTTAACTTGGCAACAGGATTACCTTTCAAATAATCCTCAATGGTTAAATAAATCCTCTCCCGGAGGTCATGTATAGTTGAATATAACATAGTATCAATACTTGCCAGCCTTTCCCCCAGCTCGTCTTCTCCGAGGACGTCAGCAACCCAGTAGGCAAAATCATTAGGAGGTTCAGGAGAAAGGTATTGGTGCTGCTGCAGAAATCTATGGGTATGATGATAGATGCAGGCGCCGGGGACTTCTTTAATGAAATCCAGGAGCTGGCCTAAAGTAGTTGCCCGTAACCCGGTCAGCTCCGATAAGTGCAGCCTCGTGCAAAATTTAAACGGCTCTTTTGCTTTTATTAATTCCGGCATAATCAACTGGGTTTTAACTCTAATAATAAACGCAGGAATTTATCTACGTCTTTTGTATTTTTTAAATAATAATCCGCTTTGGAACTGCGAGGCTTGCCCACGAATACCGTAAGCCCTTTATTCTTTAAAACCTTAAACGCATCCTCATCGGTTGAATCATCGCCGATATAAACCGGCAGGACATTTTTCGTTCCGCAAATGGATTGCCTTCTGGAGAGAAGCCAGGAAACAATCTTTCCCTTATTCCAGCGCAGCGGAGGGCCTAGCTCAAAAACCATCTTCCCTGCCCTGGCCTGAATATTGTTTCTTTCTAAATCCCGGGCAATGACTTCGCGAAAAGCTGTCTTAATAAGATCCCGTTTATCCTTCTCAACAAGCCTAAAGTGCAGAGTTAAAAAAAATTTCTTATCCTCTATTAAAACTCCGCTTAAGCCGGAAAACTTTCTTTTAAGCCGCTCCTTAATACCCTGCAACAGATTTTTATATCCTTTCGGAACTTTCAGCTCATATTTTATTTTAGGCCCTTCAACCTGAAAACCATGGTTGCCTGAATAAATAACCCCCTTAAGGCCGACCATTTTCTTTATACCGGCTAAAGACCTCCCGCTAATCACCGCTAATTTTAAATTGTTTGTTTTTAAAAGAAGGCTGAGCGCCTTTTTCGTACCCCGGGGGATTACCGCTTTCTTCGGGGTACCGGCGATAGGAGCCAATGTCCCGTCATAATCAAGGAACAGAAATAAATACCTGCCCCCTAACTTCTCCTTAATCCCCTGCAAATGATCAAAAATATAAAACATTATTTCTTAAGCTTCTTTTTCCTGCCCGTAATTTAGTGCCATTATCGGATAGGGGATATTTATCCCTTCCTGGGCATAACGTTTATGCAGCCTTTTGATAAACTCATGCTTTATCAGGTACTGATCAGTAAATTCTTTGGCCCTTAAGATTACCGTGAACTTTATGCTGGAGTCGCCGAAAGCATTATACCGGATAAACGGCTCAAAGTAACTTACCCCTCCGCTTACTTCCTGCATGACAGCCTTAGCCACTTCGCAAGTAACCCTTTCAACTTTTTCCAGGTCGCTTTTATAATGCACCCCTAAATCAATTAAAACTGCCATTTCCCTGTCAGGCAAATAATAATTAGTGACAACAGCCTTGTTTATCTTATCATTCGGGACAAAAACAAGGTTATTAGACAACATCTTCACCTTTGTAGAACGCCAGTTTATATCAACCACGTAACCTTCTTCCCCAGTTTCGAGTTTAATATAATCTCCCACCCTGATCTGTTTTGCTATACTGATATGAAAACCGGCAAAAAGATTTGTCAGGGTATCCTGCAGGGCCAGGGCGACAGCTAAACCGCCAACCCCTAAAGCAGCCAATATCGGAGTTATGGATACCCCCAGGCTGTTAAGAATTATTAAAATCCCGATTGAGAAAACAAAAATCCTGGCAGCATTCTGAGTCAAGCTGGTAACTGCCAGGCCAGAGTCAATCCTTAAGGTGTAAAACTTTATTACCCCGGTTGATAAATTTGCTATTGCCATTACTGCGGAAAATATGCCTAAAACGAAGATGCTCTTATTCATCACCTGCATGATATTTTCCGGTAACCTTGAAAATTGCAGGGCAAAATATAAACTTAACATCAAGCAGAGGATTAAAAACGGGCCCCTGATTGTTTGTACGATAATATCATCCAACTGGGTGGATGTTTTCTTGACCCAGCGAGAAAGGCGCCTGAAGATTATCTTCCTGGCAATAAGCCCTATAATAAAAACTACCAGAAAAATAGACAAGGGAGTGAATATTTCAACCAGAAGGGGGAACTTCAGTAATAAATCATTCAACATATGCACCTCGCGTTAAGTTATATTTTCTTTAAAGCTGCTAACTCAGTAATAATATTGGCTGCCCAGCGGTAAATGTTATTCTCGGCTACCACATTGCGCATATTTTCCATGCGCCTGCGTTTTTCTTCTGCAGGCATCTCAATCGCCAGTTTTATGCTGTCTGCAAATTCCTCAATTGAATACGGGTTAATTAAAACAGCGTCATTAAGTTCGCGCGAGGCCCCGGTAAACTGGCTTAAGATAAGGCAGCCGGATAAGTCATCTCTTTCCGCAATATATTCTTTGGCCACTAAATTCATCCCGTCATGCAATGAACTGACAATACAAATATCCCCCAGCTTATAATAAGGCTGGATGTCATCCTGAGAAAAATGCCGCTTAAGGTAAATTACCGGCTTCCAGTTACCGTCTATATGTTTCCAGTTAATCCTCTCAACTAATTCGTCAATTTCGCCGATTAAATCATGATAACGTTTAATATGCGTACGGCTGGGGGCAGCCAGTTGGATAAAAACAAACTTCTTTTTATACTCAGGGTATTTTTCTAAAAACCTGTCTATTGCTAAAATCCGCTCCACTATCCCCTTGGTATAATCAATCCTGTCTACGCCTACAGCAATAATCTCATCCTCAAGCTCAAACTCTTTTCTTAATTTTTCTACCTCCCTTACCGGCTCAACCTTAAATGAACCATCCCCTATGTGCGCATTAATACTTATGGGAAAAGCCCTGACAAAAGTTTCTTTTCCCGAACGCACAACGCTGAATTTCTCAGTGTCTACGCGCGATTCAAGCAGGCGGTTGGCAGTATCAAGGAAATTATTACAATGATTCTGGACATGGAAACCGATTAAGTCACACCCCAGCATCCCTTCCAGTATTTCATTTTGATAAGGACAGATCATAAAAGCTTCAGGAGTAGGCCAGGGGATGTGCCAAAACAGGGCTATCTTTGCATCCGGGCGCTTCTCTTTTATCATCTTAGGCAAAAGGGTAAAATGGTAATCCTGAACGAATATAAAAGGGCTTTTCGCCGGCAATTCACTTAAAACACTATCGGCAAACTTCTGGTTTACTTCTTTATACATCAGCCAGTCGGTTTCCTTGAAAACCGGGCGCGTATGTGTATTATGGCACAAAGGCCACAGCCCTTCGTTTGAAAACCCGTAATAGTAACCCTGCTCCTCCTCTTTATTAAGCCAAACTCTTTTAAGAATATACCTGTTGTCTTCAGGAGGCACTCCAAGCTTATCTTTAGAGTTAACAAATTTCTTATCTAAATTACCGCCGCCATGGGCAACCCAGGTCCCCCCGCAGGCAGAAAGTATAGGATGAAGTGCAGTAACCACCCCGCTTGCCGGCCTTATGCATACCGCTTTAGCCAGGTTATCATCTAAAACATGCATATATGGTTCCCTGTTAGAAACCACAAATAGCGAATTGTCCCCTAGCTTTGCATGAATAAGATCTTTAAGCTTTGCCTCGGTCCAAATCTCTTCTTTCTGCAAACGCATATGCGCTTCATCGGATATGGTCCGGCGTGCCACTCTTATGCTTAAAGCAACCTGCTCTACCTCGCTGATCAGCTTGCCGAATTCCCCTTTTTCTTCAAACGGCTGTAATTTATCGGTTTCCCCTCTTTGAAAATGGGTAAACCACTGGGTCAGCCTGCGCACAGGCATAATAAAAATCTGCCTCTGGATCAACAAAGCAACTAATACTATTAGTAGAATAAGCACTATAGAGCTGACGCTTATTTTTCTCCATAATTCAACCAGGGTGGTAAACATATAGGAAGTATCATATATTACCTCCACCATCCCCAACACGCTATTATCATCATTTAAAACAGGTATAATATAGCTATATACGGAATACTCCTTAAACACCTCTAATGCCCCGCGGGGATTCTTTGAAACCAGGATTTCCTTAAGGTATGGCCTATCCCTTTCCTTAAAATCAGAAAATCTCTCCGTAATCGCTAATATTTGCCCTTCTTTATCATAGATAACGCAACCCTGCAGCCTTTCTCTTTTCTGAAAACTATCCACTAAACGGTTAGCTTGCTTCAAATCATTATTTATAAGTATATACCTGGCGGCCAGTTCCAGGCCTTCATCCACAGACCTGGCTTTTCTCTTCAAGTCATCCATCAGCCTTTCTTCTGTGAAACGTGCCTGCATAATCCCGGAAACAGTAAAACCAAGGCCGACTAAAATCAATATCGGCAAAATAAAAATTAGGATCCTCTTCATTTAAAACAGCCTCCCTAAGGCAAACAAAAACCGCCACCCTGCATCCTATGCAAGATGGCGGCCCGACCATCTAAACTCCTCCAGGCATATTTGCATATCCCGGACCACTTATAGATTGTTTATATTATACTACTTATAATTAATACCTCAAGAGGTATCTCTATAAGTTATTTCTGTTTTAATAAAATGATCCCGCTTGAAACGGAGAATACCAGGGTTACGTAATCATATATTCTCCAGAAGACGCCATTGCCTAAAGCCATGCCAACAATTGTGTACGCTGCAAAAACCAGCAGTAATAGCCCTATTCCTTTAGTAATTTTCATCCTCACCTCCATTTTATTTTCTCAAAAAGATACCTGCCGCCAGAGTTTCCATTCTATTATTCACCCCGGCTTCCATCGCCGACATAATTTCCTCCGGGGGTCAATAATGGATTGCCCTGCACATAAGAACCGTCAGGGGCAACTTGAAACTGAGCCCCGTAATCCCCACCAGAAACCAGTGGCGGCTGATCCGTAACAAATGAATTATTAAAACCTAAATCAGGCTCTTCGCCAAAACGCCGGCCATCCGGAGACATCTGCGGCCCTTCATCACCGATATATGTGCCGATGGGAAGAGAATTCACGTCATCGGCATAAAGCAGGGAAGCAATGCTTAGAAAAACAAGCATAGCAAATAACACTAATTTATTCATTTGTTCCTCCATTCCACATCCGGCCAGACAAATAAACAGATTGCTGCAAAATCAATTCCTGCCCGGAGTAGACCACCGGTCAAGGGCATTATTAAGTTCCCTCTGGCTTTCTTTCAGCTGCCTGCGCCAACCTTCCCTCTCCCTGTCAGCCTGCTGCCTTTTCAGGTCATTATCAATATTCACAGGCTTCTGTTTCAGGCGATCCGGGTCAGCGGCTAATGAAATCCCGGAGTAAAAAGAAACAGCAAGAATAATAAATGAAAAAATAATCCGCCTTTTCATATCACTCTTCTTGTTAACTTTCTACAAACTTCTCCGGCCTTTTAAATAAAAAAACAACCCCCCGCATGGAGAGTTGCCTCAAAATTTATCATTTAGGCCCCACTGCTGTTCTTTTATGCATATAGGTAAATGATACCGCTACGCTATATAAAAGTCAACCCAGAAAATACAAATAAAATCTCTGAAACATTTCCATTCCAGCCATATTAACGGGAAGCTTGAGAGTGGTATTTGCCCATATTCTATCTTGACAATCCCGCTATTTCAAGTATACTTAATAAACTTAAATAAAAACCTTCCCTTACTCGTTTTACTCGTAAGGATTTCGCCAAATTTTAAATTAAGGTACTCAAAAAGGAGTTCTAAAAATGCTTAAAAAATGCGTAATCTGTAAAAAAGGTTCACTTAACGGAAAACAAATAGCCAGAAAAGGCCAGTATAAAGCCAAAGGCGGAACCGGTTCCAAGATCGCCCGCTGGTCAAAGCGCAAATTTCTTCCCAATCTTCAGAAAATGCGCATATTGATTAAAGGTGTGCCTCAGAGCGTCTTTATCTGCGCCAAATGCATCAAAAAAGGCGAATTCAAGAAAGCCGTTCCCAGAGTTAAACCCTCTATTTAAAGAATATATCTTTAGCCTCAAGGATTAAAGATTCATCCTGCCGCCAGTTATCTATCTTCGGGGTATAAACCAGGTCAAATGTCTCTGCCTGGATAAGGCTATTCAGCAGGCCGGCCATGCCAAAACCAATAACCTGACAAGTAGTTTTACCGTCAGTTGCCCAGAATTTCAGCGTCTCCCTGCTTAAGCTTTGAACCTGGCCTTTAAGTTTCAATCCGCGGGAATAAAATAAGGGCTCAGGGTTTCCCATCCCGAATGGTTCTAAAATCTCTAATTCTCTTACCATAACCTCATTTAAATCGCCTAAAACAAGCTCCGCGTCAATATCTATGCTGGGAAGCAAATCTTCTAAGTTCAGGCGGTCATGTGCCAGTTTATTAATACTCTTCCTGAACTCGTCAATGTTATCTTTGGTAATTAACAACCCCGCGGCATGGGCATGCCCGCCAAAGCTATCCAGGAGATCCTTACAATCCACCAACGCATCAAAAAGATGAAAGTTTTTAATTGAGCGCGCAGAACCTTTGCATAAATCCTCTTTAAGCGAAATAACTATTGCCGGCCGGTAAAACCTGTCCGCGAGCTTTGAGGCAACGATCCCCAGGACACCCTGATGCCAATCATCCTTGGCAATCACAATCACTTTTTGCTCTTTAAAATTCACCTGCTGGTTAATCATTTCCTCTGCTTCTTCTAAAATCTTGGCCTCTACCTTTTGGCGCTGGCGGTTAAACTGCTCAAGCTCTTTAGCTAAGTTTTGAGCCTCCTCATAACTGCCGCTCATCAAAAGCCTCAAAGATAATTCGGCGCTCCCCATCCTGCCGGATGCGTTTAAACGCGGGGCGATAATAAAACTTACATAAGTAGAATTGAACTTTTTGTTTTTAATCCCGGCATTATCAATGATCGCGCGCAGGCCTTCTCTTTTAGTATCCGGAAGGCGCAATAATCCTTCCCTGGCGATAATCCGGTTTTCCCCGTTTAAAGGGACGCTATCAGCGATTGTCCCTAAAGTAACCAGGTCAAGGTCATCATTAAGCTGGGAGCCGCTTACTGCCTGGCAGAATTTATAAGCTACCCCTACTCCGGCTAAGTCCCTGAAAGGGTAACCGGAATTCTTAAGCTTGGGGTTAATCAGGCTTGAGGCTGCTGGCAAACCTATACCCTGAGGTTCATGGTGGTCAGTAACAACAACATCAATATTCGCCTGCCTTAAACCCTCAACCTCTTTATGGTTGGCTGTGCCGCAGTCCGCGGTGACCATAAGCTTTACATTATTTTCTTTGGCAAAAGTAATTATTTCTTTATTTAGCCCATAGCCTTCGCTGATCCGATGCGGGATATGATGCAAGACATCCAGGCCCATTGAAACAAGCGTGTTCTTGACTAAAACCGTGCTGGTTATGCCATCAACATCATAATCGCCAAAAACCATCACCTTTTCTTTATTTTCCAGCGCTTTCTTAACTAAAGCAACTGCCTTAGGCATATCAAAAAATAATTGCGGGCTAAACAAATCATCCATGCCGGCCTTAAGAAATTTTTCCGCTTCGGTAACAGTTTTTACTTTGCGGTTAACCAAAACCTGTGCGAGAATCTTAGAAATGCCTAGTTCTTTGGATAATTGATTTTGCAGGTGGATGTGGGGGGCGGCTAATCTTAAAACTTTATGGCTTGCCATAAAAACCTACATGCTCTCCGGCTGGCTTACTCCCAACAACTTTAATCCGCAGGATAAAACAATCTTTACCCCTTTAATCAAGGCAAGCCTGGCGCTGGTGAGCGCTTCAGCCTGGCCCAAAACACGGTGCAGGTCATAAAACTTATGAAAGGTCTCGGATAACTCCTGGAGATAAACCGTAACCATATACGGATCACAGGTAATCAAACATATATTAAGAATAGCCTTAAATTCTAAGCATTTCTTAATAAGGTTCAGCTCTTCCTTCTCTTTGAGCACAGAAAAGTCTAAGTTGCCTTCACTTTGAATGGAAACACTCCGTAATATGCTGCAAATACGCGCGTGGGCGTATTGCACATAGTATACAGGGTTCTCCGCGCTTTGTTTTTTGGCAACTTCAAGGTCAAAATCCAGATGGCTTGATGTACGGCGCATTAGAAAGAAGAACCTGGCGGCATCTGAGCCGACTTCGTCCAAAACTTCGCGTAAAGTGATGTATTGCCCGCGGCGGGTGGACATTTGCACAGGCTGGCCATTACGGAAAATAGTTGCCAGCTGGACAATGATTACCGATAAATCATCGGGAGAATGTCCAAATGCCTGTATTGAAGCCTTAATACGGTTAATATAACCATGGTGGTCCGGGCCCCAAAGATTAATCAACCAGTTAAAACCGCGGTTAAATTTATCCTGGTGGTATGCAATATCCGGAGCCAGGTATGTCTGGCTGCCGTCGCTTTTAATAATTACCCTATCCTTATCATCGCCAAAAGCGGTTGACTTAAACCAAAGCGCTCCATCCTGATCAAATAAAAAACCCTTTTCCTTTAATTGGCTGAAGGCCTGCTCTACCTTCCCGCTTTTAGCCAGCTCTTTCTGAGAATACCAGTTATCAAAATTAACTTTAAAATCAGTTAACTCCTGTTTAATTATCTTTAATATGTAATCAGCCGCAAAATCACCTAAATCCGCATCGCTAATCTTCTGCTTATCCGCTTCTTTGGCAATATCGTATATGTAATCACCCTGATAATAATTCTCAGGAAATTCAACTTTCTTTCCCGCCAGCTCTTCCCTGCGCAACTGGACTGATTTACCCAGGATATTAATCTGATTACCCTCATCATTAAGGTAATACTCGCGCTGAACGTTAAAATTAAGGAATTCCAGAATATTAGACAGGCAATCCCCTACCGCTGCCTGCCGGGCATGGGCAACCGATAATGAACCGGTAGGATTAGCGCTGACAAACTCAATTAAGGCTTTCATGCCCTTTCCCAGATCCTCTTTTAAGGCATCTTCCCCCTGAACAAGTATCTTACTTAGCTGATTATAAAAATAACCGGCATTAAGGTAAAAGTTTATAAAACCGGCGCCTTCAACCTTTACCTGGGAAATTAAATCTTTTAATCCTGATTCGGGGATTTCTTTCTGGATTAGTTCAATTAACCGGGAAGCTACATTCCGGGGAGAATCCTTGAGGGCCTTACTTAACCTTAAAGCAATGTTTGTGGTAAAATCGCCATAACGGCTATCGGTGGGAAAATCAAGAATAACTTCCTCCGGGGCGAATTTCTCTAATTCGCCTGCCCGCAATGCGCGGATGACCAAGGCTGTAAGTTCTTCCTGAATATTCTTCTGCATTGTATTTTTCTAGAAATGAAGACTAACAAAAAACGGCAAGTTATTTTCTCTTTGCGGCAACAACCCTTACCTTCTTGGCATCAGACCAAAGGCTCTCTAAAGAATAAAACTCTCTCATAGGTTTGTAAAAGGAGTGGGCGATTACCGAAACGTAATCCAAGGCTATCCAGCCAGATTCGTCACCGCGCGGAACCTTTGAGAGAGATTTTATCCCGACTTTTTCCAAGCCATCCTGGATCGCCTGGGCAATTGAAGTGGTCTGCCTTAAAGAATTTCCGCTGGCAATAACAAAATAATCGCAGAAATCAGCCAATTTTGAAACATCAAGGATAACCACATCCTCAGCCTTAATGGATTTAGCAGCCCGGGCAATGGCTTGAGCCAACTGTTTTGATTCTATTTTAATGCTCCTATTGCTATATAATTCCTTATTTCTTGCCTAAAATCTTATACATTCCGGTTCCACACTCAGGGCATTTGCCTTTCATTGCTGCGCGGCCGTTTTTCATAGTCACCTTCTGCTCATCTTTCATAGCTTTCTTGCCTTTGCATTTTACGCAATATCCTGTTTCTGCCATTTGTTCCTCCTTTTTATGAAACATACAGGTCTAACTGTATGGTTAATATTATCACAGCAGGATTTTTATGTCAAACAATTCTTATTTTAAAGCCTTCCTGGACTTAGAATGCTTTTCCTCTATCTCTCCTACAATCTCCTCCAGCAAATCTTCTAAGGTAACCAGACCCAGGGCCTTCTTGTCTTTATCTATAATAATGGCCATCTGGATCTTTTCAGTCTGAAATTTCTTCAAGAGTTCGCTCACCCGCATTGACTCCGGCACATAACAGGCTTCATGCACCAGGTCCTGCAACAGGAATAGCCCTTTTTCCCTTAATATATAAAGCAGGTCGCGCGCGTAAACTATGCCCATAATATTATCCAGCGAACCGCTGTAAACCGGCAGCCTGGCATGCCCTTCTTCCACGAATAAATTAAGCAGGTCGTCAGAACTGGTGTTGATGTTTACCGCTACCATTTTATCTTTTGCAACCATTACGTCCTTAAGCCGGGTATCCCCGAATTCAAAAATACGGTGAAGCATCTTACGCTCTTCTTCGCTTAAAACCCCTTCTTCCTTGCCCATTTCAATCATCGTGCGTAATTCTTCTTCGGTGATTAAAGGCGACCGCTTAGAAGGCCCTACCCCAAAAACCTTTAGTATAAAATTGCTGATCCCGATAAAAAATATGATCAACGGCTTTAAAACTACAATCACCCACTCCATCACCGGGGCGGTAATAAGGGCTACCCTGTCTGAGTGCTTTGCCGAAAGTATTTTCGGGGTCACTTCGCAGAAAATAAGCAAAACAATCGTGGTCACAAAGGTAGAGACAACTACCCCCCATTGATAACCGTAAACCTGCACGAATATCCCGGTTACAATGGAGGAGATGGCGATATTCACCAGGTTATTGCCGATAAGTATGGCAGCGATTACTTTGTCTAATTTAGTTACTGCCCGCTGTACGCTTTGAGCCCGCTTAACGCCTTTCTGAAGCATATGGCGCAGGCGTATCTTGCTCAAACCGATGATTGAAGTCTCGGCGGATGAAAAAAAGAAAGAAACCGCGGCCAAAAGCAGTAAAACCAGGAATATTATCATTTTTATCCTAAATTAAGTTTTGAATAAATCCGTTTTTTCTCTTCTTCTAACGGCCCGATCAGGGCTAAATTTATCTTCTCGCGCTTGAATATCTGCTGGGCAACCAGGCGCAAGTCCTCTATGCTTACTTTGTTCACTTCTTTAATCACATCCTCTAACGTATATACTTTATCCAGGCAGGCCATACTCTCGCCCATCCAAAGCATATATTCCATAGTATCTTCTAAAGCAAGCATAAGCTGGCCCAGATAAAACTCTTTTGCCCGCTTAAACTCATCAACAGAAACCAGCTTATTCTTTACTTTTCCCAGCTCTTTGAAAATCAGCTCCAGGCAGGGAGAGACCTTATGGTTATCTATGCCGGCATGGACCAGAAAAGCTCCGGTATCATGATAACGTTTCAGGCCGGTGCCAATTTCATAAGCTAAGCCTCTTTTTTCCCTCACCTCATTAAAAAGGCGGCTGGACATATTCGCCCCCAGGATTATATGCAGCAGGGCCTGGGCATGCCTTAAGGGATGATCGCGTTTTAAGCCATGGAACCCCATAGCCATATGCACCTGTTCAGTATCCTTATGAAATATATTAAGCTGCTGCTTATGCTGAGATTCTTTGACTGCGGTAAAGGCGTTTAGCCCCCCGGGGTTTTTATCGCTAAAAATATGCGATACTCTTTTCGCCAGCAAATCATGGTCTATTAATCCGGCGGCGCTGATTACAATATTAGCGGGTGTATAGTGCGTATTCTGGAAACAACTTAAGTTTTCACGGGTAATACTTTTTACTGACTTTACAGTGCCGATTACAGGCGAGCCGAGCGGCTGGGCCGGCCAGAGTAATTCATCCAGCAACTCATAAACATAGCTTTGCGGAAGATCCCTATACATCTTCAGCTCTTCCAGTATAACTGTCCGCTCTTTCTTTATATCCTCCTGCTTTAAACGCGGCTCAACTACCATATCGGTTAAAATATCCAGGGCCTTAACTAAATAACGGCTGGGGATCTTAACCAGGTAGCAGGTAAGCTCCTCGGAAGTAAAACCATTTAATGCTCCGCCTATCCCCTCAATTGATTCCTTAATCTCCCGGCAGGAGTATTTCTTGCTTCCTTTAAAAAGCAGATGCTCCAGGTAATGCGAGATACCTTTATGCCTGGTTGATTCATAACGTCCGCCGATATTAATCCAGATGCCCAAGGAAAGGCTGCCTACCCCGCTTAAATGCTTAGTGATAATCCTTAAACCGTTATTTAACCTGCTTTTTCTATACATTAAACCTTTCTACAAAGCTGCCTACTCTTTTTACTAAATCCCTGCGTCTAATATTTTGGCGGATATTATTTACAATAGCGCTGCCGACAATCCCTCCGTCACATATTTTTTGAACTTCTTTCAGCTGCGCCGCGTTAGAAATACCAAATCCCGCGCAAACCGGGATGCGCGCTATTTTCTTAATCCTGGTTAAATTGGTTTTTAAATCCGCAGCCAGGCGCCTGCGGCTTCCGGTAACTCCGGTTAAAGCAACATAGTAAATAAAACCTTTTGAGATTTTAGATATGGCTTTTATCCGGCTTTGCGGGCTGGTTGGCGCAAGAAAACAAATATTCGCCAGGCCGGATTTATTAGCGTAAGCAATAAAATCTTTGCCCTCCTCAGGAGGCAAATCCGGAATAATCACTCCGTCAACCCCAGCAGCTACCGCTTTATCCGTGAATTCCTTATCCCCCATACAAAATATAGGGTTGTAATAACTCATCAGGCAAAGCGGTAAATCGGTATTTTTGCGCAGTTTTTTTACCAAGCCCAGAATCTTCGCCAGGTTCGTCTTCTTTCTAAGGGAATACAAAGAAGCCTCCTGGATTACCGGGCCATCAGCCAACGGGTCAGAGAAAGGAACACCCAGCTCAATTATGTCCACTCCTCTTTTTTCAAGCTCCAAAACAAGCTTAGCTGTTGCCGCCAGGCTCGGGTATCCGGCGGTAATAAAAGCAATAAAGGCTTTTTTGTTTTTTTCTTTAAGTTCTTTGAATTTCCTAGAAATACGATTCATGTAAATCCTTATCCCCTCTTCCAGACAGGCAGACAATAACCACCGAATTCTTCTTTATATTCTTTTTTAACTTCTTTAAATAAGCAATGGCATGCGCAGATTCCAGGGCCGGAATAATCCCCTCAATTTCGGATAATAACTTAAACCCCTCCAGCGCTTCTTTATCGCTGATTGCCACATAAAGCGCCCTTTTAATCTCTTTATAATAGGCATGCTCCGGGCCGACTCCCGGATAATCAAGCCCGGCAGCCACAGAATGGGTATTACTGATTTGGCCGAATTTATCCTCCAGGACATCAGATTTACATCCATGCAATACTCCGGCTGAGCCGCCTAAGAGGCTGGCGGAATGTTTGCCTGAAGATAGGCCTAATCCCGCGGCTTCCACTCCAATCATTTTCACGGTTTTATCTTTAAAGAAAGGATAGAATAACCCCATGGCATTGCTGCCTCCGCCTACACAAGCCACCAAGTAATCCGGCAATTTTTTTTCCTTTTTCAAAACCTGCTGCCTTGCTTCTTTGCCGATTATTGACTGAAAATCACGCACCATTTCCGGATACGGATGCGGCCCGGCAACCGTCCCGATAATATAATAAGTGTTGCGCACATTAGTTACCCAATCGCGCAATGCCTCAGTCATCGCGTCTTTTAAAGTCCGGGTTCCGCTTTTTACCGGGATCACCCTGGCGCCCAATAACTTCATACGCAAAACATTTAACCCCTGGCGCTGGATATCCTCCTCGCCCATATATATATCGCATTCTAAATCAAATAAAGCCGCCACCGTCGCGGTAGCTACCCCATGCTGGCCGGCGCCTGTTTCGGCGATAACCCTTTTCTTCCCCATCATCTTAGCTAAAATTGCCTGGCCCAGAGTATTATTTATCTTATGCGCCCCGGTATGCAAAAGGTCTTCCCTCTTCAGATAAACCTTTTTTATCCCAAGGTATTTGCTTAAATTTTCGGCTAAATATAACGGAGTAGGCCTGCCGGCGTATTCACTAAGAAAACATGACAGCTCTTTATGGAACGCTTTGTCTTTTTTAGCCGCCAGATATTCTTTTTCTAATTCATCTAAGGCATAAATAAGCGTCTCCGGGACAAACCTCCCCCCGAAATTGCCAAAATGCCCTGTTTTATCCGGTAATCTTCTGCTGGAAAACATTTTCAGCCCTTCTTAATTTCTCAAACAATCAGGAACGCCTGGCTGCCTGAATAAATTCCTTAATCTTTTTATGGTCTTTCTTACCCGGCCGGGATTCTAAGGAGCTTGAAGCATCCACCCAGCAGGGTTTTAATAATTTAATTGCCTTGCCAACATTGCCGGCAGTTAACCCTCCGGAAAGAAAAACCGGATTCTTTATTTTATCCAGATTCTTTAATAAATGCCAGTTAAACTTTTTGCCTGTGCCTCCAAAACGCTTGGGCGAACAAGTATCAAAAAGCAAAGCGCAGCCTTTATATCCCGATATCCTGGATAAATCCAGCTCGCCTTTAACAGGAAATGCCTTAATAATTTTATATCCTTTAAACTTCCGGCAATATTCTGCCGGTTCGTTTCCATGAAACTGCAGCATGTTTAAACCGCAAAGACCGGCGGTCTTTTTTACTGTTCTGGAATCTTCGTTCACAAAAACCCCGACCCGGATGATCTTTTTAGGCAAAATACGCGAAATATTTCTTGCCTTAAGCGGACTGATATAGCGGGGGCTTTTTTTGTAAAAAACAAAACCTATCGCCTCAGCCCCCAAGAATAAAGACACCAGGGCATCTTCCAAATTAGTTATCCCGCATATCTTAACTTTAACCATATATTAACTCCATAAGCGAGGGGTGACGCCACCTACCAACCCATTACCTCTTCTACTTTTTTCTTAATATCCTCAGACTCCATAAAGGCTGTTCCGATCAATAACGCACTTGCCCCAAGGATTTTTAAGAATAAAACATCCTGGTAATTCTTAATCCCGCTTTCCACAACCACCACTTTATCCCTGGGAATCAAGGTAAACAGCCTTTCGGTAGTTTTAAAATCAACTTCCAGTGTATGCAAGTTACGGTTATTTATGCCGATAATCGGAACCTTCAGGCTGAGCACTTTCTTCAGCTCTTTTTCATCATGCACTTCCACCAAATAGTCCATACCCAGGCTATCGGCAACCTGCATTAATTCAATTAATTTATCTTTTGACAACAAATCCGCAATCAATAGAATTGCATCCGCCCCTAAATAACGCGACTCATACACTTGATAAGCTTCCAGGATAAAATCTTTTCTTAAAACCGGAGCAGTAATTATGTTCTTTGCTTCATTAATGTAAAGCGGGTTTCCCGCAAAAAAATCCTCTTCTGTCAAAACAGAAACCGCCTGCACCCCCGCTTCCTGATAACTGAGGCAAATCTCCTGTAAATTAAAATTCTGGCGGATCAGGCCTTTTGATGGAGAAGACTGTTTTATTTCGGCGATAAGCGAAATCTGGCGCGGTTTACTGATTGCCTCTTTAAACGGCCGGCAGCTGGCCAAGCCGGCTACCCTTGCCTTTAGATCCTCTTCAGGCAGCTGTTGTTTAGATAAAATGATCCTCTCTTTTTTCTTTGCCACAATCTCTTTTAAGGTATCAACTTTGGCCATTTTGAGAATACTCCTTTAATAACTCCAGCTTCTTTAAAGCAGCTTTTGAATCAATTGATTTTTCAGCCAGTTTTATTCCTTCGGCGATAGTACTGGTTTTATCAGCGGCATAAATAGCGCAGCCGGCATTTAATAAAACAATCTCCCTGGCCCTGCCCTTTTTACCGTCTAAAACATCCCGCACAATCTTAAGGTTATCCTCAACGGATCCCCCGTTTAAATCATTTGCCTTGGCCCGGGGAAAGCCAAATTCCTCCGGGGTTATCTCATAATCCCTTAATGTCCCGTTATTTACTTCGGAAACAAAAGTTTTATCGGTAGTAGTTACTTCGTCCAGGCCATCGGCGCCATGCACCACCAAAATATGCCTGGATCCCAGATTATATAAAACCTGGGCCAGCGGCCTGGTCCATTCCCTGGAATATACCCCGATTAACTGATTGGTTGCCCTGGCCGGATTAATCAACGGGCCCAAAATATTAAACATGGTTTTCCCGGCGATCTGCTTTCTTGCCGGCATAACATTCTTCATTGCCGGATGCAGATTGGGCGCGAACAAAAAAGCGATACCAATCTCTTTAAGGCATTTCTTGATCTTGGCCTTATCCATATTTATATCCACGCCTAAAGCCTCTAAAATATCGGCGCTGCCGCATTTACTGGAGACTGAACGGTTCCCGTGTTTGGCGACAGTAATACCTGAACCGCTGGCAACCAAGGCGGTGATTGTTGAAATATTAAATGTCCCCTTTTTATCCCCTCCGGTACCGCAAGTATCCAGTATATTCTCGGTATCAACGATAATCGGCTCAACATATTTGAGCATTTCATTTACCGCTGCGGTTAACTCCCCGACTGTCTCCCCTTTTTGATTCAAAGAAGTCAGGAAATTAATGATATCAGCGGTATCGGTTGAGCCGCTCAGGATCTCCCGCATCACCTGTTGCATCTGGACGGCGGTTAAATCTTTTTTATTAACCAGTTGTTTGACGAGTTCTTTTATCATTTCAACTTAATAAAGTTATTCAATATCTGCTTTCCGCTTTTGGTAAGAATTGACTCCGGATGAAACTGCACTCCCCAGACGGGGTATTCTTTGTGTCTAAGCCCCATAATCTCATTATCGGAGGTAAAAGCGGTTATCTCAAGGCAATCCGGCAAACCCTTTTTATCAACCAGTAAAGAGTGGTAACGCGTAGCCAAAAAAGGATTGCTTATGCCTTTAAAAATATCTTTTTTATTATGGTATATCTTGGATGTCTTGCCATGCATAAGTTTTTTGGCGCCCACGATCTTAGCTCCAAAAACATAACCTATCGCCTGATGCCCAAGGCAAACACCCAGGATGGGGATCTTGCCGCTGAACTGGCGGATAACCTCACAGGAGATACCCGCGTCCTCCGGCCTGCCCGGGCCGGGCGAAATAACAATCTTCTCCGGATTAAGTTTTTTAATATCATTAATGCTTAATGCGTCATTACGGTAAACCGAAACCTTCTGCCCTAATTCGCCTAAATACTGCACAAGGTTGTAGGTAAAAGAATCATAGTTATCAATCATTAAAATCATTCTTTTTCTCTCCAAACTTTTGCCCCCAGGTTAATCAATTTCTCCTCAATATGCTCATATCCGCGCTCCAGGTGATAAATCCTGGAGATAGATGTCTTGCCGCGTGCGGCTAAACCAGCCAGCACCAAACAAGCGGATGCGCGCAGGTCGCTTGCCATAACCGGGGCCCCGGATAAACACTTGATACCTTCAACAATAGCATGCGGCCCTTCTCTCTGGATGTGCGCTCCCATACGGTTAAGCTCGGAAACATGCATAAACCTGTCCGGATAAATTTTCTCGGTAATCACGCTTATGCCCGGAGTAACCGACATTAAACTCATCATCTGCGCCTGCATATCGGTCGGAAAACCCGGATATGGAAGCGTGGTTATATTTACAGACCTTAGCCTCCTGTTCCCCTTGACCCGCAAAGTTCCGTCGGTACGTTCCAGATGAGCCCCTGCTTCATTCAATTTATCAAGCAATGAACCCAAGTGCTGATATTGCACGTTTTTAATCAGGATATCCCCTCCGGTAACCAAAGAGGCTAAAATTAAAGTCCCGGCTTCAATGCGGTCAGGAATTATAGAATGCGTAGCTCCATGTAAATATTTAACCCCTTCAATTTCAATAACCGGGGTGCCATGCCCTTTAATTTTTGCGCCCATCTTGATTAAAAACTCCGCTAAATCCGACACCTCGGGTTCGCAGGCAGCGGATTCAATCACGGTTTTCCCTTTTGCCAAGACCGCTGCCATCATTACATTGTCGGTGGCTAATACTGACGAGCCGTACACTCCGCCTAAATAAATATATGTGCCTTTTAACTTAGCCGCTTCGGCAATTACATATCCTGAATCAATACTGATATCGGCGCCTAAAGCCTTGATCCCTTTAAGGTGCAGGTCTACAGGACGCACGCCAATGACACAGCCGCCGGGAAGCGAAACCTTGGCCTTTTTGAGCTTTCCTAACAACGGTCCCAGCACGCAAAATGAAGCACGCATAGTAGAAACTAATTTATACTCAGCGATGTAGCTTCTAGCCTTGCCTGCGCAAATACTTACCCTGCCTTTATCAAATTCAGCAACTTTGCCTAAAGAGCGTAAAATCTTGAGCATGCTATTTGTATCGCGCAAATTAGGCACCCCTTTAATTACGCAAGGCTCGTCAGTAAGCAGGGATGCAGCCAAAATCGGCAATACCGCGTTTTTTGCTCCCGAGACAGTAACCTCTCCCTTTAATCTTGCTCCGCCTTCAATAACCAGTTTATCCATTTTTAGATAGTCCTTTTCTTGACATAACTATGCGTTCAATATTATTGTAATCTTTAATCAAAGTTAAATCATCAAAACCTGCCTTCTCAAGCATCTCTTTGACAAAATAAGACTGGTTCAACCCTAGCTCAAAAGCTAATAAACCGCCGTCATTTAAATAACCTGCTGCCTGAGAAATTATCCGGCGGTAAAAATCCAATCCATCACTGCCCGCCTTTAAAGCCATCTGCGGCTCAAAAAATATCTCTTTAGCCAAAGAATTAAATTCTTTAGTTGATATATAAGGAGGATTGCTGATAATTAAATCAAACTTATAAGTACCGGCTTTTAACGCAGAGAAAACATCGCTCTGAATAAATTTAACCTCTGCATTGTTTAAAGTGGCGTTTTCTTCCGCTAAGCGCAGGGCCTCTTCTGATATATCGCTTGCCCATACTTCCGCGCGGGACAGGTTCTTAACTATAGCTATGGCGATGCAGCCTGAACCTGTGCCAAGGTCCAATATCTTCGGCGAGGAGATGCCCGCCTGATTTAATTTTTCTAAAGCTTGCTCAACCAGAATCTCTGTTTCCGGCCGGGGGATCAAAGCCCGCCTGTCTGTTTTAATCTTAATGCCCATAAATTCGGTTTCCCCCAGGATATACTGCACAGGCTCGCCAAACATCCTGCGCTGCAATATTGAAGACAATAGCGCGGATTTATCCCCTGTTAAATTAATATCCTTATTCAGGTATAAAGACATCCGGTCGCAATTTAAAAGATGGGTTAAAACCAATTCAGCTTCGTTCACTCTTTTTTTCCTCTTCCGCTTTCAAAAGCGCCTCTGTCAACTCATCCATCTGGCCTTCCAGAATCGCCTCTAATTGATGAGAAGTAAAATTAATCCTGTGGTCAGTAACCCTGCGGTCAGGGAAATTATAAGTGCGGATTTTCTCGCTGCGGTCACCGGTACCTATCTGGATCTTCCGGGCGCTGGAGAGTTTTTTCGCTTCCGCCTCAATTTTGGTCTCCAAAATGCGCGCGCGCAAAACCCTCATTGCCTTTGCCTTGTTTTTAATCTGCGAACGCTCATCCTGACAGGCAACCACCGTACCCGTCGGTATATGTGTAATCCTTACCGCCGAATCAGTCTTCTGCATATGCTGGCCTCCCGGGCCGCTTGAACGGTAAGTATCTATTCTTAAATCCTTAGGCTCAATTACCAGATCAACTTCTTCCGGCTCAACCAGGACCGCGACCGTAGCGGTAGAAGTATGAATACGGCCCTGGGCTTCAGTAGTAGGAACACGCTGCACGCGATGCACCCCGCTTTCAAATTTAAGACAGCGAAAGGCGTCTCTGCCTTTTACGCTGAAAGTAATTTCTTTGATCCCGCCTGCTTCATTGGTGCTGGAGAACATCGGCTCAACAGTCCAGCCCTTATTATCCGCGTATTTAGAATACATACGGTAAAGGTCAGCCGCGAAAAGCCCTGCCTCATCCCCTCCTGTCCCCTGCCTGATTTCAAGAATACAGGCCCGGCCGGCATCCTTATCTTCTCCGGCGAGCATTTTCTTTAATTTAAGCTCTATTTCCGCCTTCCTGATTTCCAGTTCTTTGATTTCCTGGTGCACCAGCTCATGATAATCCTCATCATGCTTCTGGAGCAATACCTCCTCAAGCCCCTGAGTCTCCTTCAGCAAACTTTCAAGTTCGCGATAAAGAGTTACCGCAGGCTTAATATCAGAAAGCTCTTTAGCCAGCTTATTATACTGCTGCCGGTCGGCAATCAGCTCATGGCTAGCTAAAAGCTGCTCCAGCTCCTGATAGCGGGCAGACATTTTCTCCAACTGTTCATTCATAGTTTAGACCTTTTAACAATATCCCCGCTATACTGCTCCACAAAACGAGGCAGTATAACCGGCGAGGATAAGTTCGGCCAATAACTTATGTCGGCTACGCCTCCATAAGTTATGGCTTCATTTACTTCTTTCCATACTTTTTCATAAACTTATCCACACGGCCTGCTGAATCCACTAACTTCTGCTTACCGGTAAAAAACGGATGGCACTTTGAGCAGATCTCAACGCGGATACTCGGCTTTGTAGAACGGGTATGCACTGTCTCTCCGCACGCGCAGACAATCGTGCTTTCTTTGTAATTAGGATGTATCTTCTCTTTCATTGTGTTACTCCTTTCAATACTTAGTTAATAATATCCTTTTTAACAATATCCTCGCTATACTGCTCCACAAAACGAGGCAGTATAACCGGCGAGGATAAGTTCGGCCAACAAACTTACGTTCACTAATCGTTCCGTAAGTTTGGGCCTCACTTATTTCTGATTCATACCGTTTAAGAACTCTTCGTTATTCTTGGTTTTACTTAGTTTCTCAATCAATAACTCCATGGCCTCTACGTTATTTAACTCATTCAGCACTTTCCTTAGGATCCATGTCTTCTGCAAGACATCCGGTTTGACAAGCAGCTCTTCATGGCGAGTATTAGAGCGCTTGATATCAATTGCCGGATAGATCCTGCGCTGGAAAAGGTTGCGGTCAAGCTGGGTTTCCATATTTCCGGTGCCTTTGAACTCTTCAAAGATAACCTCGTCCATACGGCTGCCGGTATCAACCAAAGCGGTAGCGATAATCGTTAAGCTTCCGCCTTCATCTACCGCGCGAGCAGCGCCAAAAAATCTTTTTGGCTTTTGCAGGGCGTTGGAATCAATACCTCCGGAAAGAACCTTGCCGCTATGCGGAACCACAGAGTTGTAAGCGCGGGCCAGGCGAGTGATGCTGTCCAAAAGGACAACTACATCACGTTTATGCTCAACCAGGCGTTTTGCTTTTTCCAGTACAATCTCGGCAACTTGAACGTGGCGCTCCGGCGGCTCATCAAAGGTAGAGGAAATTACTTCACCTTTGACATTACGCTGCATATCAGTGACTTCTTCCGGCCGCTCATCAATCAAGAGAACGATTAAGACTACATCCGGATTATTGCTGGTAATAGCGTTAGCAATCTTCTGCAGTAAAACGGTCTTGCCGCTATACGGCTGGGCGACGATTAAACCGCGCTGGCCTTTACCGATAGGAGTAAGCAGGCTCATAATCCGCATGGATATTTCATCCGGTCTGGTCTCCATATTAAACGGCTGACGGGGATAAACAGGAGTAAGGTTGTCAAAAAGCACCTTTTCCTTTACTTCCTCGGGATTTTCAAAATTAACCGCCTCCACCTTAAGCAGGGCAAAATATTTCTCGCCTTCTTTTGGCGGGCGGATCTGGCCGCTCACGGTGTCTCCCGTGCGCAATTCAAACTTCCTGATCTGCGACGGAGAAATGTAAATATCATCCGGGCAGGGAAGGTAATTGTAATTAGGGCTTCTTAAAAAACCAAAACCTTCGGAGAGAATTTCCAATACACCCTCGCCGAACATCAACCCTTCCTTCTCCGCCTGGGCCTGAAGTATTTTAAAAATCAGGTCCTGTTTTTTTAAACCGCTGGTCCCGTTGGCATTTAATTCTTTAGCCAGCTTATTTAATTCGCCGATTTTCATATCTTTAAGATTTTTAATATCTAACTTTTCCACAACTTCCTCCTTTTATCCTCTA
>Ga0172375_10000609_pt1 | contig 57160 bp, 41 predicted proteins | sample LakKiv1m_FD_114537 | JGI IMG/M metagenome (GOLD analysis project Ga0172375, IMG submission 114537) | Freshwater microbial communities from Kabuno Bay, South-Kivu, Congo - kab_092012_11.1m | ecosystem: Environmental > Aquatic > Freshwater > Lake | place: Democratic Republic of the Congo...
GCGCAAACAGGATAAGCAGGATCATTGCAATCAACGGCGGCCGAAGTCAACGAACAAGATTTTGTCGGATAATCGGGCTTGCCATCATTATTAACGCATTGGAATTTATTGACATTATAACAACTCAAATAAACCGGAGCTTTTTTTAAATAAGCGGAATTAACGGACGCATATTCGGAATAAGCATGTTTTTGTTGAACATCCGGTTCCGCCAATTCTTCCACCATAATGGAATCAACCTTGAAATTTTCGCCGTTTATCTTTACCAAAAGATCGGATAATTGACTAAAAACTCCACCAAAATTTTTGCCGGAAATAGCGCCAAATAAATAAATTTCTTCCCACGTGTTTAAAGAATTTCCGGGCAAAGAGCGTTTTTCCGCCAAGACTTTGATATCAAAAGAACTTTCCTGATTATTTGGATGAAATGAAAAAGAAACTTCACTATCCGCGTTTTTATTGATATAAGCGCTGGCGAAAAAATATCTTTCATAATTAACCGGAGCCAATTTTATTACCGGTAAATCCAAATTTAAACTTACCAACAAAGAATTTTCGCCGCGATCGCTTTCTTTTGACAATCTGTAAAAACCGTTCCAGCCCGGGATTCTGACCGGCAAATTAGCGGCCGCATTGTCCACATCTTCTGCGGCCAAAATTTCAAAATCACCATTAGGAATCAAATTGGTACCCAAACCAGAAGCCGTTCTGATAAAGCGCGAACAACCTTGTTCGCTCGGCGAACACTCCTTGTCTTCTATAAATTTATTTAAAAATATTTTTTGTTCATCATTATTAACAAAACGCCAAGAATCAGTTAATTTCTTGTCTGTAGAATACCATTTGCAACCGACATTGGATGGATCGCATTGTGATTTATCAACGGTATTCATGAGCAAACTTACTTCGTTTTCATTTCTGGAAATCACGGATAGACAACTATTGAATTCTCCTTGACAAGAATCTCCGCCAAAACGAAAAATGTTTTTTTCGGCCGCGCAATAACCATAAGAACGACAAATTCCTTTGTCATCCATGCTCAAGCAACTTACGGGATCAGCGCAATAATCGGCTCTTTCCCCGGCGGAAGAACCGGACAAAAGAGGACCTTTGACATTGGCTTTGCACATTGTTTCCGGATAACGCAACACCCAATTTGGATCAATCAAATGACAAAATCTAAAACCGGAAGTTGGCGATTCGGCTGTAGCCAACTCTTCCGTCGTTTCCGGACAGTTGTTAAACCCGGCGATTGCCTGTTCCAAAGTAACGACCTCTCCGGCTTCAATTTTGCCGGCCGCGATTTCCCAACCGATCGGCAAAATTCTGGCTTTGCGCAATTTCATCAAATTGGAATAACAATACGCTCCGGAATAACAATCCGCGTTGTTGTTTCTGGAATCCTTCGGGCCAATCAACGGCCAATTTTCGTGCAAGCTATCCTGTTCAATGGCTTCGGCCACGGTAAGCGGTTTTTCATTTGGCGATCGCACAATCGCCATGGCAAAATCACTATCCATAACACAGTTATTCAAACCGCGAAAAACATTTTGCTCCGCCGACGGACAAGTGGTGAACTCGGCCGTCAAATCCATTTGTTTGCTGTCAAAAGAAAAAGAAATTTTTTGTTGGCTGAACTCTTTTTCCAACTGGGCTTTTGCGTCAAAAGTTCTTTTTAACGGATCATAAATCGTCTTTTTGCTGACCAAACCGATATTAAAATATTTTTTCACAATATAATCGGTCCAAAGCCGACTGGCAAAAGTATTAATAAAAGTTGATGCCGCGGACAAAGGGATTGTTTCCAAAACCGACATTGTCGTATCCCATTCCGCTTCCCAAGTTTTTTTTGCATTGCTTAATTCTTCTTTGGAATGCGCTTTGACCAAACTGGATGGAGTTTTTATCGTGCCATCCATACTGGTAACGGCCTTCCAGCCATCGCCTTCTTGTCTGGTCTTGGTGTCAGCATCCTGCGTTTCCAATATTTTTTCATCCAACTGACTTTTTACCTGCAAAATAATACCAATATCCGTTGATTGCGGATTAAAACCGACATCAGTAAAAGAATCCAACACAAACAAACTGGCGGCAACGCCTTTGTCCAATTGCGTTGGTAAATCGGCTATAGCCTGCAATTTAGTTTGCAAATAATCCAAATATCCTTGCCAGTTATCTTTAAACTTCATCAAATCACAATTCGGTTTATTTAATTCCGTATATTTCACATCCAAATAATCAAATTGCAATTGCAATTTTAATGGCAACTCCAACAATGCGCCGGGATCGCAAAAATCACGACCAAAAGCTTCGCTAAGATTATCAATAAAATAACCGGCAACCTGATAACCGGTATTTTTTAAATATTCCTGCCAACCGGCGGTGGTAAACATCGGCTCTTGTCCCCAATCTCCGGTAGTGATTAGACGCACCGTGCCTTCGGCCAATTTTTTTGACATCATAATAGCCGTATTGCGAACCAAAACACTGGAACTCAAAAGCAACCCGTTAAAAATCTTATGGGTCAAACTCTCCTGGATGGTCTTAACGTTTTCATCAAGGTCTCTTTTCAATTCATTCATTGATGTTTGGGTACTCAATCCCGGATTCATACCTGAGATGCCCGGAGTAATAACCGGAGGAATAACCATCCCAGAACCACTACCAACATTCGCGGAACCAAGCTCACTGGCTTTTGTTATTTTTGGCTGAAAATTAAAAACAACCAACTGCGCGATTATCAAAAAAATAAAAAAATAATTAAAAATTTTTTGCGAAACTTTTTTATTTTTGGCCATCATAAGACAAGATATATTATTTGACTGTTATTCGTCTTTTTTGGCTTTGACTTGAGCCAAAGCTTCCAAATACAATTGACGCAAAGCTTCATCATCAACTTTTGCCAAATCAGCTTCGGTTAAATCAGTATTTGCCAAAAGATTTTTCTTTATTTGCTCAATTGATAAATTTTGCAAATCAGTTACTTCCGGCTGATTTTCCGCTGTCGCAAAATCTTGTTGTTCCATCTTGGCATTATTCATTTGTTGAACAAGCACTATTCGCAACTGCTCCGCCAAATCAGAATTGTCATTAATCATCTGGTGGAACATTGTCAACAACTCATCATCAGGGATAGAAACTAAATCAGCTTCCTTGATCTGTTTTGACTTTACCAATAAAATTCGCAAATTTTCGGCCGTAATATTTAACAACGGATCAGCGGCCAGACCTTCTTCTTGGATAGTTGACTCTTCTTGCGCTCCGCTAAAACAGTTGACGCCCTTAGCGCAAGTCGGATCTTGACCAACCTTTATTTCCGCCAAATCATCATCGCCGTCACTGTCGCTGTCCGCCAAATAAGCGCTGGTTTCATAAATATAAATTTCTTCAAAATCGGTTAGACCATCATTATCAGTATCTCTTTTTTTTAAATCTTCCACATCAACATCGGACAAATCTGAATTATTTTTTACCGTTTGTTCAATTTCAGATTGCGGCTTATCTCCGGGATTAACTCCATATTCCAACATTAAAATATTTTTGATTCGCCAAAATCCAGCCACAACTGAAATAAAAACAACCGCTGACAAAATCGCCAACATTATTTTTTGTTTTTTATCCAAGTTAAAAATTCGTTGTTTTAGCAACAAATCAGCTTTGTAACTTTCTTGTTTGGAGGTTAAATCGGACAAATCAAAATCTCTTTCATCATCAAAATTTTGCTGATCGTCTATTTTGTTTTTATTTACATTTATATCCATAGCCAAATTATAAAATTACGCGAACAATAACGCTAAAAGATTGGCTAAATTTAAAAAATAAATTTTACTAAAATTATTATAACATATTTTACTCTTACCGACAAAAAAAAGTGGATATCTTTTTGTCTAAAATTCCACTTTTTTCAATAGACCAAAAAACCTCCGCCCGAGGCGGATCCGCCTTTGGCGGAAACTGACCTACATGCATGGTAAATACAGATAGTCATTATTCTTTTCTCTTTTATTATTAAAAAATTCTACCAACTCGACAAAATCAGCAAATTCAACATCCTCGGCCCTTACTTTTTCATCATAACCAAGTTGCAGTAAAATTTCTTTTACTTCATCCTTTGGAAAACTTTTTAAATTACCGAGCATCTGTTTTCTTTTGCTGGAAAAAGCCTCTTTGATAAATTTAAAGTAGTTAGTTTTTAGTAGTAAGTCGCAAGTAGTACGTGGTTTGTGGTGAGTCGGAAGTTTTAATTGATTATTATTTTTTGTTCTTTTGTTCATTTGTTCCTTTGTCCCTTGCTCCTTACTCCTTGTTCCTTGTTTCATTGTCAAAACAATAACCGAGCTCTCCACCTTTGGCGCAGGGAAAAAACAACCGGGAGAAACATGAAAAGCGATTTTGGCATCCGCAAAAAATTTAACGGACAAACTCAAAATACTGGACTTGCCATCGCGTTCAACAATTCGCTCCGCCACTTCACGCTGAATCATCACCGTCATATTCGTAGCGGGATAATCAGTTTCCAGAAACAAACGAAAAAAACCGCTGGTAATGTTGTATGGCAAATTGGCCACGATTTGATAATCTTCATTGTTAAAATATTCCCGCGCGATGTTAAAATCAAATTTCAACGCATCCGCATTGACGATTTTTACATTTTTGCCAATTTGATTTTGTAAATAATCAAAAAGCCGGCGATCTTTTTCTATCGCCAAAACTTTTTTTGCTTTTGCGCTTAATAATTTCGTCAAGACACCCAAGCCCGGTCCGATTTCCAAAATATTATCCGTCTTTTTGATTTCCGCAGTTTTGATTATTTTCTCAATAATATTATTATCAGTTAAAAAATTCTGCCCGCGTAGTTTTGACGGTTCCAAATCGATTTGTTTTAAGATTTCTGTTATTTTCATGTGTTTAGATTAGTATAAAAACAAAAGAACAAAGAAACAAAAGAACAAAGGAACATAAAAACAAAAGAACAAAGAAACAAAATAACAAAGGAACAAAAGAACAGAAAAACTTATTTATGACTACTTTTTATCTTTTTACGAAAATATGTCAATTCGTGCCACAACATTGCACAAATTTCTTCAATCATTCTATTTAACTCAATATAATTATTCTCTAACAAATACCCCGCCTCTTTTGCAAATTTTATTAAATATTCACTTTCCTTAATTGACCCCCACGATGTTTCAAAAAACAATAACATTGTTTTATCTCGAAATCTTGAATAACCCTCAACATAATTCAAGACAACTGACATTGATGCCCGTCTCAATTGCGAAGTAGTCCCATAGATTTCACTTTTTGGAAAACCCCTTGAAGACAAATAAACCAAATGGACAAACTTATCCATTTTGTCATACATTTTTTTTCTAAATTCGTTATCACCAAAATTTATCATCTTTTACTTTTTTATTTTTACTTATTTTATGTTCGGTTGTTTCTATGTTCATTTGTTCCTATTCTCTTGTTCCTTGCTCATTGTCTATCTCCCCAAATCCGGCTGGCTGTAATCACTGATATAAATCGGCCAACTTTGCGCCACCTCTGGCAATTTATTTTTTACAAAATTAAATTTGACCATCAAACCCTTGCGCGTATCCTCGCTCCACATTTGATCAAAAATAAAATTCCCCAAACTGTAATAAATATAATGGTCTTTGTATTTTTCAAATTCTTGCGTCACGTGAGGATGATGACCGATCACCAAATCCGCGCCCGCGTCAATAGCCGAACGCGCGAATCTTTGTTGCGTTTCACCGGATTTATGCACATATTCGGTTCCGGCATGCATACTGATAATTACAAAATCAACTTGCGGACGAATTTCCGAAATATCTTTTTTCATTTTTTCAATATTCAAACCGTTGACTCCATAATTTTTTTGCAAAGCCGCAAAACCTTCATACGAATAACAAAGAAAAACAAATTTCAAACCGTTTTTTTCAACAATTTTTGGCGTTAAATTATTACCGTCAAGTCCGCAAAAATCGATTTTATTTTTTTCCAAAACTTCCACGGTTTTGACAATTCCCTTTTGACCTTGATTTAAAATATGATTATTGGCGAGACTGACAACATCAAAACCGGCTTGGCTCAAACTTTCGCCAACCACTTCGTCGGCGCGAAAAGAAAATGAGCCCGTTTTGACCGGCGCGCCGTCAATAATCGGACTTTCCAAATTGCCAAAAGTCAAATCGGTTGAATTTAAAATTGTCGCCAATTTTTCAAACGGATAAAAATAATTTTTCTTCTCCACCATTTTTGAACCAACCACACGCGACAACATCACATCGCCAACAACCAACAACGTGGCGGACTTACTTTCATCTTCAATTTTTTGCTGTTCGGTTAATTCCGCCTGTTTTTTTTCTTGCCACTTTTCAAGCGACGTCAAATCAGAATTATCAAAATCCTGCCGAATTATTTTGCTTTCCGGAAAAAATACCGGCCACAAAAAAAATCCGGCCAAGCTTAAAAAAATTATTGTCAGAACCAAGAAAAAATATTTCATAGATTTGATAAGCTGTTGGAACAAATAGTGGAGCAAGCTTTCTTTAACATAGACATTTAATGTTTAAACTTAACTTTTTAATTTCACCAAATTGCCAAACTTATTCAAAAATTTAGTTAAAGAAAAATCATCTTTTAAAATTGTTTTTATTTCTTCTGAAAAATCAAAGTTTTTATAATCGATCAAGCTCGCTTTGTTTTTCTCAAAATCCAAAATGCAAATACCCAATAAGTCAGGTTTGTGCGGAAAATCCAAGTCATTATGCAATTTCACATATTTCAAAATATCCTTTTCCCCAATAATCTCCGTTTTGACATTTTTACCCCTTAAATTACTTTTATTTTTGGAAAAATAAGGCGTATGCCCGCGCAATACCAAAAAATGAGCAAAACCTACATTTTGTCTTCTTATGTTGGCAGTTTCGCCCATCAAGTTTTCAAAATAATTATTTGCATTCTGTTTATAATTGGAAGTAACAAATTTAAAACTTATGGTTGCCAATATTTTTTTATTTTTCAAAATGGCAATATCTAAATCTTTGTCATAATATCTTCCGGTCATTTTGTATTCCTTGCCATCAGCAACTCCCAAAGATTTAACTTCATAACCTAAACCGATTTTTTTTAACAAAACATTTGACAAAAAACGATGAATCGGGATCAACTTTTTTGTGCTTCTGGCTCCGCCTTTTTTATTATAAGCGGCAAAAGACAAATTAATTGCTTCCAAAAATTCTTTTTCTAAATTATTCATATTTTTAAAATAAAGTATCTTGAATTTTTAAAAATTTCGGATGAACAAAATCTTTCAAAAAACTCTTGGCGTATGATTTATAGCCACCACGATAACTTTTTGAAACACTATCAATATATTTTTTCATTAAATCAGAATTCAAGGATTCACATAATTCATAAATATCAATTCCATGTTTTGGTTTAATGCAATAACCGGAATAAAAAGTTGCCTTCTCGTTGTCAACAACAAAAAACCGCGGAGATAAATTCATGGTACTGGTTATTATTTTTTTTCCAAAACTTGTTTTTAATCCTTGCGTTCGACCAAAAGCATAAAATTCTTCATAAAAAGCTCCCCCGCCTTTGTCCCTTGACGCCAAGATTTCTTTTTTGTCACAAAAATATTTATAAGCAAAGGGATAAATCGATTTCATCTCATTCTTAATAATAATTTTCCCATCTCTATACGGATAAATAATAAACAAACCTTGATCAGTCCCCTTGTATGTGGAGGCTTTAATTATCGGCACGACTAATTTCTTTTCAATTTTATAATTCTCCCAATAATAATATTCTTTGTCTGTTTTTGAAGGCGAAAAAACATATAAGTCATCTTTCAAAGTCGCCAAACCGTAATGAATATCAGCAACATCATTCAACCTTGCGTATTTTTTTAACAATCCACAACGGAAATCAAAATAATCTTGATCAAAAAACTCCCATTTATTATCATTCAAATTGTTTTTTATTATTTTTTTGTAATCCAAATCAAAAAAATCATTTTTGTGATTATCCGCATAAAGTAAATTACCATTTTCTTGTTTTGTCAAAAAAGTTATTGCGGAATAAACGGTCGCATCTTTAAAAACCTGAAAATGATCAAAATTTACGATTTTATAAACAAAAGGTAATAATAATTTTCTTAAATTTTTGCCCGCAGCTGAATAAAAATGCGAATTTGGAGAAATAAAACAAATTCGACCATATTCGGACAAACAATTCAAAGCTTTTTCAAAAAAACAAAAATATAAATCAATTGAACCGTTGATAGCGCTAAAAAATTTTTTTTGTAAAAGTTCTCGCCGATCGTTGAGATTTTGTATTCTGACATAAGGTGGATTTCCAATTACAAAATCAAATTTAAATCGAAAATCATGGAAGCAGAAATCATCCGCAATTGCGTTTGGTTCAATACTCTTATCTATTAATAGTCCCTTTAACTTATTTTCCGTTGTTTCAATGTACTGTTTGTTCAAATCAATAAAATAAATATTATTTTTAATTACTTCATCTATTGACTTACCGGTAATCTCTGAAAAAATTCTTGCCAATTTAATCGTAAAAACTCCTTCGCCACAACCGGCGTCCAAGATTTTTTCATCTCCGGTAAATCTACAATTTTTGAATATTTGTTCAACCATAAAATCAGCCACCCAATCAGGCGTAAAAACGACACCATTCTCTTTTTTACTTACTTTATTCATACACTTTTTTAGTTTATTCCCTTATACGCTAACATTTTCAACTGGCGACAAATTGTCGACAACTGAATATTTTTCTTCAATTATATTAACTTCCAACATTAGGAATGGTACAGATTGTACCTATCCCTTTTTTAGTAACCTTGTTCAATGGTTTTGAGATTGATTATACTGGCGCCATTATAAATTTTACTTTGATCTTTGTTTGTCATAGAAATTTCCTTATTTCCATCATCTTAACAAACAATTATTTTTTCACAAAATCTTGGGAAAAATTTTTCAAATAAACACTAAATAAAGAGCAATTTAAAATTGTCATTTCGACCGAGTCTTATGACGAGTGGAGAAATCTGCCTTTTAACAATTATTTTTTAAAAACAGATCTCTCCACTCACTCCGTTCGGTCGAGATGACAAAGAATAACTACGCCAAAATAACAAAAAATAATTGAGTCTAGATAAAAAAATTACAATCTCTCATTTCTTATCATTGGTCAGTTGGTCTGTCCCAAGGGGATCCCTTCGGGATTGGTCAGTTGATTTCACTTGCTTCCGCAAATACGCCTCAATAAATTCATCCAAATCTCCATTCAGAACATCCTCAACTTCCTGTTTTTCAAAATCAGTGCGATGATCTTTGACCATTTTGTAAGGATTCAAAACATAGGAACGGGCCTGATTGCCCCAAGCGGCCTCGGTGTATTCGCCACGCAAACGCATTCGTTCTTCTTCTTTTTCCGCGCTGTAATATTGTTCCAATTTTGATTGCAAAATTTTCATGGCTTTTTCGCGATTTTGGAATTGCGAACGTTCATTTTGGCAAACCACGGTAATACCCGTCGGTTTGTGGACAAGACGCACAGCCGAATCGGTTTTGTTAACACTTTGTCCACCTTTGCCACCACTGCGAAAAGTATCAAATTCCAAATCATCCGGTTTGACGACAATTTCCGACAGTTCATCCACCATTGGTAAAACTTCCACCAACGCAAAAGAAGTGTGGCGCATTTTTTCCGCATCAAACGGAGAAATTCTAACCAGACGATGCACGCCGGCTTCACTTTTTAAATATCCATATGCAAAATGACCGCTGATTTCCAAAGTAATGCTTTTTATTCCCGCCTCGGCGCCGTCAGATTGATTAATGATTTCGGTTTTAAGATTATTTTTTTCACAATAACGCAAATACATGCGGAGCAACATACCGGTCCAATCTTGCGCGTCCGTGCCACCGACTCCGGCGTGAATGGCCATAATGACATTGCGCGAATCATATTTGCCGTTAAACAATAACGCAAATTCCAATTTTTCAAATCTTTTTTCTAAACCAAAAACTTGCTTTTCCAAATCCTCGCGCAAATTGACCGTTTGATCAGCCAAATCCAATTCCGCCATTTCTATTAAATCATTAATTTCTTTTTTTATCTTTTCCCAAACATCAATAACTTCTTCCAAATTGGCGGCTTCTTGAGAAACATTCTTCGCCTTGTCCGCGTTTTGCCAAAAATCAGTTTCATTCATTTGATTATGCAAAACAATGACTCGTTGTTTTTTGTCCGCCAAATTCAAAACAGCCCACGCTTTTTGCAAGCGCTCGCGCAAATTTTGCAGTTTGGTTAATAAGTCTGATTCCTTCATGATAATTTTTTAATTTTTGATTACGAAACTACGAAAGGCTACGAAAACACGAAAAAAACTCTGGAAAATAATATTTTTTAATTTCGTAGTTTCGTAGCCTTTCGTAGTTTCGCTGTTACCACTATTTTCGTTTTTCCAACTTCACTTTCACTTCTTTTTCTTGATCTTTGCTAAAAACTTTTAAAAGCACTTCCTCATCCGGTTTATATTTGGCGATTTCATTAATTAAAGAATGTTCCGCGTCCAATTTTACGCCATTAACTTCCAGAATAATATCATTTTCCACAATTCCGGCTTTGTCCGCAGGCGAACCGGCAATGACCGCCAAATCACTTTTTGTCAAACCGCGCAAAACCAAAGCGCCATAATTATATTTTATATTATTTTCTTTGGCCATTTCTTCATCAATTGTTACATAACGAACGCCCAACCAAGGTCTGATGATTTCACCAAATTCTTTGACACTCTCCACAACCGCTTTGGCACCATTAATCGGAATGGCAAAACCCAAAGATTGTCCTTGCCAATTAACGGCCGTATTTATTCCAATAACTTCTCCATTTAAATTCAACAACGGCCCGCCGGAATTTCCGGGATTGATCGCCGCGTCCGTTTGAATAGCCGAATCAATTGCTTCTGCGCCCAATCTGTCATCACCGGCCACAACACGTCTATTGATCCCACTAACCACGCCACGAGTGACCGTATTATTATATTCACTCAACGCATTGCCAATGGCAATAACCGTTTCACCAATCTTTATTTTATCGGAATCACCCAAAATTAAAGGAACCAAATCTTGAGCATCTATTTTTAAAATCGCCATATCATTAACCGGATCGCGACCGAGTACTTTGGCTTCAAATTTCTTACCATCATTAAAAACAACCGTATATTCCGCAACTTCATCCGCAACCACATGTTTGTTGGTTAAAATCAACCCATCCGCGTCAATCACAAAACCGGTTCCTCCGCCAATCACTTGTTTTTGAGATTTTTGCTCCGGTTGATTATTATCCAAATCTTCGCCAAAATAGAAATCAAAAAAAGGTGAAATATTGGGCCCGGTTAAATTGTAATAATTGCCCATCTCTTTTGTCACAACAATGCTTACCACGCTGCCAGAGGTTTTTTCCACGACCTCAACCGTAGCAGAATCTTCATAACCGATAATTTTTTTCTCATTTGAAAGATTCTCAAATGGATTTTTTAAAAATTTTTGACCGGAAGAAAATTTTTCCAAATAAGGGACAATAAACATTGACCCCATTGCGCCGGCAAAAGCGCCGACAATCAAACTTACCAAAATAACTACGGATAACCAAATTCGTTGATTTTTTTCCATATTGTTTTTGTTTAAAATTTACATATCACGGTAGGGCGACGCGACTCGCCACTACAAAGTGCTCATATCCCCCATTTTACCATTTTTTCAACAAAAAAACATCATCAATCTAGACAATGTTTTTTTTATCATTTCAAAAGATTCTTGACCATGTCCGCATTCAAACCAGAACCATTGAAATTTTGCAAATTATCCAATAAATCACCGGCATTTTTTAACTGATTGCCACCGGAAGTGAAATTCATGATTTGACCATACATTGACATGGCTTGCTTCAAATACGGCAAAGCGTAAAAAATCGCCAAAATAATCGGCACCACAATAATCACCACTTTTACAATTCCCAAAATCTCTTGCCAAACCGTAAACCGACGAATTTTTTTTACCAATTCCAAAATCTCATCATTTTGTCTGATTGTTTGTTGGACAAGTTTTTTTATTTCATCGTTTTCCATAAATAATTGATTACGCTTTAATTTTTACCAAAAACTCATCCATAACAGATGAAACAAATTCCAAATCTTTATTGGTATAACTTCGATCAATATTTTCCAGACCTTGAATATGAATTTTGTTCCGCAACCTTCTGACCGTTTCTATTTTATTGAAAAATTGATCAGAAAATATTTTTATTTTTTTACAAACTTCATTCACTTCTTTAAAATCAGTATGTTTTGTCAAACAAAACTTTTCCTGTTTCCTTTCGCAAATACTCAATCTATTTCCATTGGCACTTTTTAATTTCTCTGGTAAAAAACATGAATTCAAACACTTCCAATCATTCAAAGGCATTTCTTGTTCTTTATTCATCTCCAACAATTTAAAAGCCAAAGCTTCAACGACCGAAGCGGCCAGCACAATCGCCGCCTTATAATAACCGCTTCTTGCTCGCCCATTTACTTTTTTCGCATGCAACACTTGCAAACCAATTTGCTCAATATTCCATTCAACATTTTTATTAAAAGAATTACTGTCCATATCATTTTTTTCTTGTCACCCGATCCAACGCCTTAGAAAGCGACGGCAACCCATTATCTCTCAAATATTTACCTAATTGAGTATCACCTCTAACACCAAAATCAACACCATATTTTTTTTCAATGGTTTTTATCAAAGTATCTTCTCTTTTTCTTCTTATTGAAGCATTATTCGCTTGCAATTTATTCATAAAGAAAATTCATAACGATTAATTTATAAAACTAAATAATTTTATATTGATTTACTAATATTTCCCAATCGGACACAGATTTAGAAATTAATTCCGTTAAATCTAAAATTCTTTTACCATTCTTATCAATAATTTCACCTTCAATAACAACTCCACAATCGCCACAACTCTTAAAGTCACCAGTTGTAGAAAAACAAAACATTCCAGAATTCCCATTTCCATGACCAGTCATTTTTATGACCCTTCTAATTTTATCAAGTTTGGGCTCCAAACCGGATCTATTAGTTTTCTTTAATGGATAAGTATGTTTATCTGAATTTGATAAATCCATTATTAATTGGAGATGGAGGGATTTATTTATTGCATCTTCAACAATCTGATCGTCTTCTCCAGACTCTTTCAAATGTCTTTTAAAATGATCTTTTAATTTTGAGATGCTATCAATTACAGAAAAAACTTTATTATAAATATCTGCGTCATTTTTATTTTTATCAAAAGAAAGGTGGAATAAGCTATTATTTTCCGTGGCTTCAATATTTACATGCTTATCAACTTCTTTATCAACTTGTTCATTGACAGCAGCATACATTCTTTGTACACGAAGTAAAATATCATTAAAATCCATAAGTTATAATAAAAACTATTTTCTCATCTCACTTCGCAAATTTTAAAATAATCTTTTATCTGCCGTTGGATTTCATTCAACTCTTTACGAGTAAACGATTTTTCTTCGGCAAAACGCGGATTCATCAAGTTATCCGTTGGTCTGAATTGTTGAATAAAATACTTTTTGGCGCCTTTGATCTGATTGGCCATTTGCAAAACATCATCAACCGAATGCAATGTCGGCAAAATCGTGGAACGAAATTCATAATCAATCTTGCCTTTCATTAATATTTTAACACTTTTTTTAATTTTGTCTAAATCTATTTTTTGACAAACGACCAATGGATATTTTTCCCATGGCGCTTTGATATCCATGGCTACATAATCAATTAATTTTTTGGCAATCAAATTATTCAACAAATCAGGATTAGAACCATTGGTGTCAAGTTTGATCAAAAACTTCATTTCTTTTAATTTGCCGATAAAATTGGTTAGTCGCGGTTGTAAAGTCGGCTCACCGCCGGTAATACAAACAGCATCCAAAACTTTTTGTCTGGATTTTAAAAATTTTAAAATTTTTTCTTCGGAAATAACTTTTGCCGCGCCTTTGACAATATCAGGGTTATGACAAAAAGAGCAGCGAAAATTACACCCGTAAGTGAAAATAGTCGCCGCCACTTTGTCCGGATAATCCAGAAGAGTCATTTTTTGTAAGCCCACGATAAGCATATGCACTGCGAAACTACTAAAGTAAGAAAACAAAATACTTTATTGTTCGCGGGTTAATAGTATTTCGTAGTTTCGCAACTCAAAATTGTTATTAACTACTCCTTACAAAGACATTTATTAAACGTTTTGCGATCAGAAAATTCAGCCTTTTTGCCATCATTCCAACGGTGAACAGGACTCAAATAACCAACTACGCGCGAATAAATTTCACATTTTTGTCTTTGTCGTTTTTCGGCTACCATATGATTTTTTGAGTTAACCCGGACAAGATATTTTTATTTTGTCTGGATTGTTTTAATTATTTATTTTTATTTTTTTTATTTTGTTATCTCGACTTTTCCCATGTTGTCATTTCGAGCGAAGCAACGCGAAGTCGAGAAATCTTTTCTTAAATAACAACAATATTTGATTTTATGATTTTGAAAAAGATTCCTCCCTATCATCCGATAGGGCAAGCCACTACGGTCGGAATGACAGATAGACAAATACTAATGCTACCTGCCTGCCGGCAGGCAGGCGAATTTTAAAAATTGCTCCTTATTCCTTGCTCCTTCCCGCCCACGGCGGGTCCGCCTCTGGCGGAGCTCCTTGTTCAGTTGTTCGGTTGCCCTTCCCCGCCTCCGCATACCCCATTTCTTCATCACAATAAGGACAATATTCATGTTCTCCGGAAATATACCCATGAATCGGACAAACACTAAAAGTTGGCGTTATTGTAAAATAAGGCAAATGAAAATTATGCGCAATTTTTTTTACCAAATTTTTGGTGCTTTCAACGCTGGGCATTTTTTCACCAATAAATCCATGCAAAACCGTTCCTCCGGTATAACGCGTTTGCAAATCTTCTTGCAAGCGCAACGCTTCAAAAATATCATCAGTATATCCCACCGGTAATTGCGTGGAATTGGTATAATAAGGAGCCGCTTTTTTTTCTTGCCACGCCTGCTCATTAGCGACAATAATTTCCGGATATTTTTCCTTGTCCAATCTGGCAAAACGATAAGCCGTGCCCTCGGCCGGAGTGGCTTCCAAATTAAACAGCTCATTGGTTTCATTCTGATAATCCATCATCCGCTCTCTCATAAAATCAAGAACTTCTCTGGCAAAAGCATGCCCTTCCGGCTCGGTGATATTTTTATTTAACAAATTTAAACAGGCCTCATTGACTCCATTAATTCCAATGGTATTAAAATGATTTTTCCAATATTGACCAAATCGTTCAAAAATACTGGATAAATAAAATTTGGAATATGGATACAAACCTCCTTCAGTAAATTTTTCTATGGCGTTTCTTTTTATTTTTAAACTTACTTTGGCCAAATCCATTAAATTTTTTAATCTTTCAAAAAATTCCTCTTTTGTTTTGGAAATATAGCCGAGTCTGGCCATGTTAACCGTTACCACGCCAATAGAACCGGTCAATGGATTGGCGCCAAAAAGTCCGCCCCCGCGTTTGCGCAATTCACGATTATCCAAACGCAACCGACAACACATTGATCTGGCGTCTTCGGGCTTCATATCGCTATTAACAAAATTGCTAAAATATGGAATTCCATATTTGGCCGTCATTTCCATTATTTTGTTGATAATGTCAGCGTTCCAATCCCAATCGGCCGTCACATTGTAAGTTGGAATCGGCCAACTCAACACTCGTCCTTTTTTATCTCCAGCCGTCATCACTTCAATAAAAGCCTGATTGAACATGTCCATTTCTTTTTGGTAATCTTTATAAGTTTCTTTTTGCGGTTCTCCGCCGACAATCACCTGTTCGTCAGCCAAAGTGCTGGGGACAAAAAGATCCAAAGTAACGTTGGTAAAAGGAGTCTGAAATCCGACTCTGGTCGGCACATTGATATTATAAAGAAAAGTTTGGACTTGTTGTTTTACTTGATCATAATTTAAATTATCTTGTCTGATAAATGGCGCGATGTAGGTATCCAAGCTGGAAATGGCTTGGGCTCCGGCCGCCTCTCCCTGCAAAGTATAAAAGAAATTAACCAATTGACTAAGCGCCGTCCCAAAATGTTTTGCCGGTTTGCTTTCCACTTTGCCGCGAACACCTCCAAAACCACGCAAAAGCAAATCTTTTAAATCCCAACCGCAACAATACGGCGCCAATAATTGCAAATCATGAATATGAAGATCGCCGGAAACATGCGCGTCTCTGATTTCAGCCGAATAAATTTTATTTAACCAATAGTTCGTGCTAATCGTGGACGCCACATAATTATTCAAACCTTGCAAAGAAAAATCCATGTTGCTATTTTCACGAACCTTCCAATCAAGTTGCTTCAAATAACTATCCATCAAATCATCGGAGTTGATCATTGATTGCAAATCACGCATTTTGGCATGTTGATCGCGATAAATAATATAAGACTTGGCGACCTTTATCATTTTCTTCTCTATCAAAATTTCTTCTACAATATCTTGAATTTCTTCAACAGCCGGGATTGATCTCTCATGAAATTTGCGCTTGATTTTTTCTACCACATCATCACTAATTTTTTCCGCCAATTCATTATCCGGTTCGCCAACCGCCCGCATAGCGTTAAAAATCGCTTTGGTTATTTTTGCTTGATCAAAATCAGCAATGCTGTCGTCTCTTTTGTGAATTTTTGTTATTTTGTTTGCAGAATAAGTCATAAAAATTATCTTTACTTTCTAATCAATATTTTTTAAGGGGTAAAAAAATAGCCCACTCACAAATACATGGAACTATTTGTAAAATTCAGCGGCAATCATTTTTTCAAACGATTCTTGTGCCAAACTTTATTTTCTAATTACATTATATCCCTTTTTAATAACACGACCAACTCTGTTTTTACAGTCTAAAATTTAATAAAAATTAGTGTCGGGAAATTTTGCCATAAGCATTTTGGCATGAGCTTGTGGATAAATAAAAAAAACCACTAAATTTAAATAAAAAAAGAGAGCTTCAGAAACTCTCTAAATTTAAGCGTTGCTTTTTCTTACAAATGGCCATGCCCCCATTTTTTTAATGGTTTGACCAAAAGAAGCAGAATCAAGCCAGCAATTCCGGCCGTAAAAATAGGAATCCAAAAAAATGTTTCCATGTCCATCTGGCCATAAAAACTGGCAAACTGCCCTGCCAATAAATTTGAAGCGAAATTGGCAATAAACCAAATACCAACCATCATTGAAACCATTCTAACCGGTGCCAATCTGGTAACCATAGACAAGCCAACCGGTGAAAGACAAAGTTCACCAACCGTGTGCGTAAAATAAACGCCGATCAACCAAAGCACGGTCACCTTGCTTCCGCCCGAAGCCAACATGGCGGCCGGAATCATGATTAAAAACCCCAATGAAGCCAAAAACAAACCAAAAGCCATTTTAACCGGTGTTGATGGATTTTTATTTTTTTCACTCAACCATTTCCACAATTTGGTCATTGGCAATCCCAACAAAACAATAAAAATCGGGTTGATGGCTTGAAACCAACTGGCGGGGATTTCAAAACCAAAAATTTCTCGGTCAGTTGAACGCGAAGCGAATATTGTCAGAGAACTGCCGGCTTGTTCAAAAGAAATCCAGAAAAAAATCACGAAAAACGATAAAATCGCGATAACGGCAATTTGCTGTTTTTCTTGTTTGGTCAACGGCACGTTTATTTTTTTATCCGCTTTTATTTGAACTGCTCTTTTTTTACCGACTTCGCCCAACAACTTTTGTCCCCACACAAACAAAGCCAACGCAACAAACATACCCACTCCGGCGGAAATAAATCCCCAATGCCAACCCAAATTTTCTCCCAATGTTCCGGCAATGAGTGGCGAAAACAACGCTCCCAAATTTATTCCGATATAAAAAATGGTAATGCCATTGTCCTGCCCAATCTTGTCATCTTTTGCATACAACTCGGAAACCATGGGCGTAATGTTTGGTTTAAAAAAACCATTGCCCAAAATAATCAAAGCCAAAGCAGAATAAAAAAAAGAAATATACGGCAAGGCGATGGTGAAATACCCCAACCCCATGAGAATAGCGCCGATTATAACGCTGGCCCTTTTTCCAAGATACCGATCAGCCAAAAATCCACCGACAATCGGCGACAGATACACCAATCCGGTAAACCAACCATAAATACTGCCGCTTATGGCAACGGCGTCTTCTCCCGTATCGGCAAACAAAAAAGTTCACCATGTAGAGAGTCAACAACGCCCTCATGCCATAGTAGGCATACCTTTCAAAGGCTTCCACTGAAAAAAGCAGTGGCAAACCCGCCGGTTGATCTTTAAAAATTTTTAATCCCATATTCTCCTCCCAGCCATCAATTGATGGCAATTTGATTGTTAAAGAACCATTACCAGCGTATCTTTTTACAATCACGGAGGTCTAAGGAAATAAAAGGAAACAAAAAACGGCCTTTTACGGCCGCTTAAAATTCTTTTTTCAAATAATGAAATTCCACATTCTGGGGATCAAAGAGTACCTCAAAATTAATGATTTTTCCCTTAACTCCAAAATTGACTTCGCAATTCAATCTTTTTTGGATCGCTTTTACCAACGGCGAAACGATCTTGCTTTGAAATTCATTGCGATCATCCAAATAATGCGATGGCGGCAACATATTTTTTGGCAAACTTTTGTTGGCATTGCGCATCAAAACAAACATAATCGGAATCGTATTCACCACGGAGCGAAGCTCTTTGTAATTTATTTTTTCGCCTTTTATCCAAATTTCATTATGCACAGAATCAAAAATAACATCCATGTCTTTTTTTTGTTTTTGAAATTCATCCAAAGTGTAAAGATCATTATGCAAACCATAACGATCAAGATGCACAATTTGCACCGAACCGCGCAAAATATAATCAGAATAAATTTTATTTCTAAGACTTTGTTCAATAATCAAACCGTTTTTTTCCAAACCATCGCGCCAAGAAAGATATGACAAGTAAACGTCATTGCCCGTTTCCGCATTAAATTTTTCAACCAATTCGGGAACATCTTCCTTTAATTTGCCCGAAGCAATGGCAAAAACCATTCCTCCGCCCTTGTCCGCGCTCAACTGTTGCAAGCCGATACCATTTTCATAATCCAAAGCATTGGCTCGTCTTATCATAAAAGAATGCAAATGATCCAACAACGGAGTTGACAAACCGACCAAACGTAAAAGACAATGAAATTTATTTAGATTGGCAAAAAAATCTTTTGTTGAATTTTGAGAATTTTTTTTCAAATTCATTTCAATAATCCCTTTCATCATGGCCAAAGTCGTAGTGGAAATCAACGCGATTTGCGAATGCCAAAAACCTCGCGCGTCATTATTGATCAAACGATCGCCAAAAGTCGGCTCTTGCGAATTTTTATTTTTTTTAAAATAAACTTCAAAAGTTTTTTTATAAAAATCGTTCAAACTTTCAAACCCGGCAATGGCTTCCACCGGAACGATCGGCGCCGAATAATATTTATTCTGGCCGGGACTGGTCGTAATAATGCCAAAAGAAAATGGCAAAGAAAAATTATCGGACAAATCAATAATTTCTGAAAGACGAAATCCGCAATAATTCATTTCATCAAAAAAATCATCGGTTGATTTATTCCCTTTTTCAAAATCGCTTTGATATTTTTTGTGCTTTTCGTCCGGCAAAACATAATAACCGATCGGCGAATCGCCGGACAAAAGAGAAGCAAAACTGCCGCTACCGGAACTCAAACCATGAAAGATGGAATCAATTTTCCATGATAATCTAAAAATTTTATTGAACTGCTCATCACGCAACAGATCAACCGTTTTTTTCTCCGCCCAACCGCGCATTTCATCAATGGAAATTTTTTCAAAATGCAAATACAAAGCGGCGGCCAAACTGGCGGCCAACGAGCTGGAAGCGCCCATGCCATAACCCGGTTTCATCTCTGATAAAATTTTCACTTTCAAGCCTTTGAACCTTTTTTCGCCGACAAGTTTGACTATTTCCGTGAAAAGCATTTTTTTTACTTTATCAATAAGTTCCTTGGACATTTGCTCCACAATGAATTGATTTTTTCTTTTGGAAAATCTTTGCATGCCGTTTAAACTGATGCTGTTGGTGGCATCCTCTTCCAACCCGACATAAGTGCGCAAAGGCAGTTTTTGACGAAAAGACAAACAACCATAGATAGCCGAATAATTGCTCCCCCACATAAAATTGCCTGGGGCTGAAGCCACGGTGGAACAAGTGGAAAAAAAATCTTTATAAACCGCAGGAAAGGCCTCTTTTAAAGATTCACTGTTGTATTCATTTATCTTACTCATAACCAACCAATTTAATTAAAATTTATCTTTCGGTCAAATTCAGAAAAAAAGAAGCCTTTGCTGGACTTCTTCTTTTGTTTTATTTTACATCATTTTTCTTCTAATAAAGGCCGGAATTTCTAAATCATTGTCATCCCCGGGGCTATCATCTTTGCTTACAATAACTTCTTCCGGTTTTATTCTATCCGGATTTTCCGCCACCGGCTCAAAAATTTCTTTTTCAAATTTTTTCACGTCAATATCCGGCAGTTCTTCTTTTTTAAAACCAAAATCGCTTGAACGCACAGGAGAGAAATAATTCGGCGTGGCTTTTGGAATATTTACATTAACAGAACTGCGCAATGTTTTATTTTGATCTTCAAAACCGGTAGCCACAACCGTAATTTTTATTTGATCTTTCATTGATTCCTCAACAACAGCGCCAAAAATTATTCTGGCATCATTATCAACTGATTCAGTAATTGTTTTGGCGGCTTCGCTTACTTCATACATGGTTAAATCCGGTCCGCCGGTAATGGTAAATAAAATTCCTTTCGCGCCTTCTATTGATAATTCCAACAATGGACTGGCAATAGCCGCCTTGGCCGCTTCTATGGCGCGATTGTCTCCTGTCGCCTCGCCCATCCCCATCAAAGCCGAACCGCTATTCGCCATGATTGTCTTAACATCGGCAAAGTCAACATTAATAATACCGGGCAAAGTAATCAATTCGGAAATGCCTTGCACCCCTTGACGCAAAACTTCATCCACCACGCCAAAAGCTTCCAACATGGGAGTTTTTTTATCAATTATTTGCCAGATGCGATCATTCGGAATGGTGATTAAAGTATCAACTTTTCCAGCCAATTCTTTTATTCCCTCTTCAGCGATTTTTTTTCGCGGCATACCTTCAAAAGAAAACGGTTTTGTCACCACGGCCACAGTCAAAGCGCCCATTTCTCTAGCAATTTCCGCAACTTTTGGTCCGGCTCCGGTCCCTGTGCCACCACCGGCGCCATAAGTGATAAAAACCATATCAGCGCCTTTTAGAACTTCTCTCAATTCATTTTGCGCTTCTTCCGCCGACTTGCGACCAACTCCCGGATTCATACCCGCACCCAATCCTTTGGTAATGGCTTTGCCAATATGAATTTTGGAACCGGCCAAACTTGTTTGCAAAACTTGAAAATCAGTATTGATCGCAATAAACTCCACGCCTTTTATTTTTGACTCAACCATACGGTTGATTGCCGACCCTCCCCCTCCGCCAACGCCAATGACTTTGATCTTGGCAATTGATTGTATTTCCGGTTTTACTTCTGGCATATTTTGTGTTATTTTTTTGATTTGACAAAAAGAAATTTCCCTTAATTCGGTCTTATCACAATCAAGTTAAGAAATCAAATTCTTGAGCCATTTTTTTATTTTTTCCGCAGACTCTTTCATTCCTCCCCAATCGGGCAAATTAAAACTTTTTTTCCCTGCGTTTGACGATAAATCATTATATCCCCACATAACCAATCCCAAAGCAGTGGAAAAAGAGACATCATTGACTCTGTCCACCGCCGTATTGAATCTTTTATTTTGGCCAATGGAAACCGGCAACATTGTTTTCTTTTTTCCCACTTCAATCATTCCCGGCAATTTGGCTCCGCCACCAACCAAAATCAAACCGGCCGGCAATAAACCGGAACGATTTATTTTGATAAGTTCACCATCAATTTTTTCAAAAAGTTCTTCCACTCTGGCGCTGATTATTTCCGCGATGTATTTCTTGGAAAATGTTTGATTTTCTCCGCCAAAATCTTTTAAATTTATTTCATTATTTTTTTCAAACGAATCGGCAATGGCCGAACCGATTTCTATTTTTATTCTTTCGGCCACATCAATGGATGTTTGCAACCCAATAGCCAAATCGGCTGTTATATGATCGGCGCCAATCGGCAAAACAGCCACATGAATCGCATCTCCTTCTTCAAAAACAATTATTTTGGTTGTCGCGGATCCGATATCAATTAAAGCCACACCCAACTCTTTTTGCCGAGGAGTAAGCACTGCTTCGGCCGCGGCCAAAGCGGAAAAAACAATATCTTTTATATCAATGCCGGTGCGATAAATACATTTGGTTAAGTTTTTTATTTGCTGACTCAATCCTCTGATAACTTGCGTGGTCACTTCCAATCTAATACCGGACATGCCGATTGGATCTTTGATGCCTAATTGATTATCCACCGAAAAAGTTTTTGGAATAATATGCAAAACTTCATAATTCACCGGCGCGGCCACTGATTTGGCATTTTCCAAAACGCGCACAACATCATTGCTTTGGATTTCCCCACTGGCTCTGGAAATGGCAATCACGCCACTGCTTTCTTGCGAATTTATATGAATGCCGGAAACACCAATGCGCAAATTAGTTATCGGCAAACCGATCATTCTTTCTGTTTTTTCCAAACAAGAAGAAACGCTGGAAACAACATCTTCTATGCTTGAAACCGAACCTTTGGTCAAGCCATGCGAGGGCACTTCCACCACGCCGATAATATTCAATTGTTCAGCGTCATTTGTCCTATTGGTTTGGCCCACAACCATGCGTAAATTTGCGGAACCGATATCCAAACCGGCAATTATATTTTCGGTCATAATTTTTTTATGAAATAAAATATTTTGATTTTTGTTTAATAAAAAAAGACAATTTTCCAATATATAATACATTATAACAAATTGTTAAAAAAAAAGCACAAAACAACTCACAGTATCAACACAAAAGTTGTTCAAATTTAAATAATCCGAACAACTTTTGTATTCAAGAAATAAAATACGGCCAAAAAATCAATACCCCGATAATCAAACTTACAACAGCCACAACCAAAACCGCAGCCGCCATGATATCTTTTATTTCTCCGACATATTCATGAATTCTTGGTTTTAGCAAATCGGACAGTCTTTCAAAAACCGTATTCATCATTTCCAAAACCAACACCAAGCAAATCATAATTATCAAAAGAGCCCATTGCCAAATTTTAATTTGAAAATAAAAGCCAAAAGCTATCGCCACCGCGGCCACGGCCAAATGAATCCGAAAATTTTGCTCGCGACAAAAAACATCTTTTATCCCTCGCCAAGCGAACAAAAAACTTCGTTTTAATTTTTTTAAATCAATCATAGTTATTCTAATATTTTTTTTTCAATTTTTTCCATTTGCTCGGCTTCAGAAATTGTCTCGTGATCAAAACCCAAAAGATGCAAATAACCGTGAATGAACAATTTGCTTAACTCTTTTTTTAAACTGTGCTTAAAAAAATCAGCCTGCTTCCGAGCGATCTTCGGACAAACAATAATCTCCCCCAACATATTTTTTTCGGAAATAATAAAAGAAAGAACATCGGTCGCTTTATTTTTTCCACGATAAATGAAATTCAATTTTTTTATTTTTTGCGGAGAAACAAAAGCCAAAGATACGGTCTGATCATTTTTTATTTTTAAAATTTTTTGGGCGCGATTAAAAATTTGAGTTAAAAAACTCCAGGCTATTTTATCTTTTGTGGCATTGTTCATTTCCAAAATAACCATAAATTAATCAATCATCACTGCCGGCAATTCACCAAAAGCTTCTTCCGATTCAATCACCTCCGCGGCCGGAGCGCTTTTCGCAATATCTTCTTTTTCAACTGTTTTTTCCGGCTCTTCAATTTTTATAAATTGAAAGCTGTTGAAAATCATTTCAAAGACAGAACCAAAACTGGCTTCTTCTTTTAATCCGATGTTGTAATTGATGGCAAAAACTTTTGTTTTATCAACGCTTTCCAAATACACGGTAAAAGCGTCCGGACTTTCTATGACGGCCAACTTATTGTATGTGGTGTATTTTTTTATCTCACCGGCGGAAACTGCTGGCGCTTTTGACAAATACCAAGATTGCAAACTGTCAATCGGTCTCTTTTGGTCAACAATAATATTAATAAATTCATTTTGCGAAGAAGAAATCATCACGTCAGATGGATCATCATCAACCAACGCGTCCACCAACCATGAAGACGGATAATATATTTTGTAACCATATTTTTTATTTTCATACGCGGCAATGAATTTTTCTTCCCACAACCGTATTTTTTGAGCCTTTACCGGGCTGTAAAAATTTTTTATTTCTTCTTTGTCTTTGTAAACATCGCCGTCACTGTCAATCAATTTTGGATTTGTGCCAAACAAAACTTCTTCATTATCGGTAAGGCCGTCGCGATCTTCATCGTTTGAAGCCATCAAAGCCAAAGAAAACTTTTTAATTTCATTGGGATTAAACGCCGATTTGCTCGGCTTTGCCAATTCCATTTCTTTTGAGTCAACAACTTTTTCCGGTTCTTTCACTTCCTCCTTCGGTTCTTCTTTTGGCGTATTCACTTTCGGAATATTTTTGACGATCGGAGCAGAATCATTGGTATTTTTCACTGCTTGATTGTCAAAACTTTTTAATAACAAAAAGCCTGAAATACCCACCAAAACAACCAACCCTCCCACAATAACCAAATTCAAAATTTTTTTCTTTTTTTCCGGATTTAACGGCGTTTTTTCCGGCGCGTTATACGCGGCCGTTTTGGTTGCGGAAACCGTTTCTTTGCCAAGATAATATTCCATCGGCATGGTATGAATCTGTTCCGTCTCATTCGCACCAGAAGATGTCGCTGCATTCACTTTTGCTTTTTCTTCTGCTGGCAAAACCGCCGGTTGTTCTTCAACTTTGGGTTGATTTTGATTATTATTATTTTGATTTTCCAATTCATCAAACATAAAATATTTTTTTAATTAATATTATCGCGAAATATTTAAAGCTTCCTCCGAAAGATTTTTTGCCGCATTAAAATTCAACAATTGCCCATCGCCTTTTGGATTATACCCGTTTTTCACTTCATCCCCGTCCAAATATCCGTCGCCATCGGTGTCAGCAACCAATGGATCGGTTTGATAAACCATTTTTTCATCAAAATCCGATAACAAATCACCGTCAGTGTCAATTTTTAAAATATCAGTGCCAAAACTCAATTCCAAATCATCGGACAAACCGTCTTGATCGGAATCATTTTTTTGGTTTGGAGAATTTTTATTTGACATATCCTCTTTTTGGTCAAAATTTTTCTCATTAGAATTAAACTCCGCAATTTCTTCACTTTGTTCTTGCTGATTTTTTGAGGTTAATAATTTACCAGCAAAAATTTTATAAGCGCCCAAAAACAATAACACCAAAAACAAAATACCGAGAAATACCCAAAAAATAATTTTTTTTATTTTTGGAAAATTATTTTTTTGTTGATTCAAATCGGAAAATTTTTGCGTTTGAAAATCAACCGCGGAAGCAATTTCTTTTTGCGCCGATACTTTCGGTTTTTCCAAATTCTCAAAAATATCAACGACTTCTTTTTTTTCTTCTAACATAACCTTTATTGATTATTTAAAACCGGCGACACGCGATGATTCAACTGGCTCAATTCTTTCATGAATTTGAATTGATAAGAAGAATTATTGCCAATGGCGTATGGGTCAAAAAGATAATAATAAACCGGATTCAAACTGGCTTGTTGATTATAAACCGCCGAAAATTCTTGCGTATCCGAATTATAACATGTTTGCTTGTCATATCCTTGCGGACAGCTTACGCAATAACTTCCGGGGACAGCGCATTGATACTCTTCATTGCAATAACAATCTTGCGAATCTTGAGTCGGATCACAAAGCTCTCCGGCAGAATTCTTGCAAGACGATCCGGGACAAGCCGCGGCAATTTCTCCATCCAAGGAGCAAGCTTGCCCGGTATAATTTTCACCCAATCCGGCAGAAACATACAAGAAATGATTTAACGGATCAATCGGCAAAGATTTTTTTAATGCTTTGCCCAGCTCGTTTTGCCAAGAAGGCCAAACACTAAAAGTTTGTCCGCGGACATAAGAGCCGGCGGCCAAATTAGGCGCAGATCCGCCATTTGACCTTTTATATTCATCAACAAGATTGCGCAAATAAACCATATCCGAATAACGAAGATAATCGCGCACCAATTTAATTTTTGGCAAATTATTCTCATTCATGATATTCAAATTGAATTTCAAAAGATCCCACATTTGATTGTAAATATTTTGAGTAAGCCCATTAGCATTGGCGGAAAAACCCAAAACATAAATATTATTATAAACGGTATTTTCATAAATATTGGCCGCGGAAACATACATGGTTGTTTGATCTTGCGCGCTGCGATAACAAAACTGACCGAATTCATCGCCTTGGCAATCCACCGGTTTGCCGGATGACACCGCTCCCGGGTTGGGCGCGTATTTTTTGTACCAATCTTCCGGATTTAAATATTCCGGATTTTCATATATGCGCAATGAAATAACATCAGCCGACTGATCATTGGTCGGATCTTCGCCCTGATTATTTTCACGGACAAAGAAATATTGTTTTAACAATGACGGTTTTTCAAAGTCATCCTCGGCCGAAGAACATTTTGGATCTTGCATATCAATAAATCCATCGCCATCATTGTCTTTGTTGTCAGAACACTGATTTTCGTCCTCTTTGGCAGATTCAAAATCAAAGTCAGCATAACCGGCCGAATTTATTTTTGCATTTAAATCAATAATCGCAAAATTATTGCCACTGCATTGTGAATTGGCTTGCGCGGTATAAGAACAGTTTGCTTGCAACAACAGTTGCTCATTTGTTGAATAAAATCCGTTTCCTTGATTCAAATCAAATTTCCAACTGGCCACCAAATCACTTTCCGATCCGGTCAAAACGCGGAAACGCCAATCATTATTTTCTTCCAATGTCAACGGACGACTCCAAATTCTGAATTCATCAAGATATCCGAGCAATGAACTGTTTTCATCCAAACCTCTACCTCCGACATAAAAATTTTTATCACTTGGCGTGGTAGAAAAGACCGGCAAATTCTCGGTCAAAACATCATAAGAAGAAAGTTCTTCCCCATTTATATAAATTTTGTTGCCACCGTCACTTGATTTATCTTCATAATGAACAAAAGCCAAATGATTAAAGCCTTTGTGCAAATTATTGATAACACCGGAAATTTTCTTTTCTGGACCGACTTGATAAACAACTTTGTATGCCGAATTACCCAAATATTCCAACGCCAATTGCATATTGGAATTATCCTCTCTGTTTTTATAAAAAACATTGCGATAACCGGGCAAAGCTTGGTTGGTATCCAAAAATATCCACGTGTCAATCGTCCAATATTGATCAGGAGAATCAAAATCAATTTTATTAACAAAAGAACTGTTATTTATTTTTAACCAATCGCTTTCACCATCCAAAAATATGGCGTTGTGTTTTTTTAATCCCAAAGAATCAATAACCGAAGAACCCAATGTCAATTTTGGCAAATCATCATTTACATTACCGACTTCTCCAGCATCGCGACAATAAAACAAACCAATATTATAATTTTTCTCCCACAAATAAGTGGTGAAATATTCTCCGGTGGAAAGATTAGTGGACATTGTTTGCCAATTTTCATCAGGCGCTTCCGGATTCCAAAGATTATCGCAAAGAAAAACAGTCAAATTGGCCGTACCAGAAAAAATCGCACCGGTGGTGCTATTTCCAGTCGTGCCACGACTGAAGTCTTTGGTTATTGTCGCTTTTGCTTCAAGATAAGTATTCCCGTTTTTAGCGGTATTTCTCACATTAACGGTTTTGGAATTTAAACTGCCGCCAGCAATATCAAGACATTGTTCATTATTAATCTGGCAGGCTTTGATAGAATCAACAATTGACGTATCGGCCGCTTGCCACGAATAATCCCATTCATAAACATTGTTAATTTCCGCAATCGGTTGTTCTCCACTCATTGGTAAAACTTCAAATGGCGTTGTTGTTTGAGCTTTATTTATAAACACATCATTCGGCACAACCGATAAATATTCCAACTGACAAATATCGCCTCTTGTTCTAAAAGAATAAACCACTGGATCAATATCCGCTCCGCACTCATTTTTCATACCAGAAAAACGAACCGTGTATTTGGTATTGTTTTTTAACATGGCCATTGGCGTGATTTCAAAAGCAGTGTAAATATTTCGCCCGGTTGATATGATTGTCGGCACGACATCAATAGCCGTAGGACAACTGTAACTCGTGTCCGCCAAACCGGTTTTTATTAACATGCTGACAAAAAAGTTTTTTATTTTTGAAATAACACCCACCGAGTTATCGCAAGCATTAGCATCGGTTGTCTCTTCCAACAACTCAACAACCGCACTCATGACATCCACATTGCGATTATTCAAATAAACTTTGATCAAAGCGTTGGGACAAGCGTTGCTGGAATTTACGGTTGGATATGATTTAAAATAATCAACGTTGCCAACAGTAGAACATTCCGGCGGTTCATTGTTGCACGAATCCCCGGTACAACAACTCTGTTCTGTCGGATATCTTTCGCAAAAAACCAAACAAGCCGCGCTTGTCGGGTCAAGCAGACAAGGATTTTCGCACTCATTTATTTTTGTATCCGGATCATTAACACAACAAATCAACTCATCCGGATGGTCCAAACAATAGTCCTTGCAAGCATAACTTTCCGGATCGCTTTCACAAGGATTAAAATAATCGGTAATATTCGGAATTTCATTTTTGTATTTTTCTAAAATATCAGGATCATTTGTCCTGTAAAAAAGTTTAGTCATGGCCGCTTTGCCGGAATCAGCGAGCAAAGCAACGGAAATATCGGTTGAACCGATAATATATTTAGTTGTTAAATCATAGACAAAAGAGGCCTGCGTCTCCGAGTTATTCTCTAAATAATCGGCCAAATCGCCAATCGTTTCCGCCACTTGATAAGGAGCGCCTTTGCGCAAAGTCTGACAATTTTCTTCAAGACATTCGCAAGCACTATCTTCTCCATTTTGCCAAACACCATCACCACAAATGGCATCATACGCCATAGAAGAACCAACATTTAAACAGGCCGAACTGCAACTGGCCGGCATTTCGCATTGACAGTCATCATCGCCAAAATTACAAGTATCCCCGTCTGAATTCAAACAATCGGCTTCGCACTCTTCGGTCATTACCAATTTATTATTGTTATAATCACTGCCAAAATCATTATTGTTATTGTAATCTTCAATTATTCCATTGCCACAACAATTGGTGCAAGAACAAGATCTATCACCATTGCCGCACACAACGGTTTTTTTGTTATTGACGCAACCGGACTGACCCAAATTGCAGGAAATAGCAAAAATATTATTTTGATCAGAACAAACTTCCGGGCAAGATACGGTCATTTTTCCATTAACACAAGAGGCATTGGCCGATCTGTCTTCTTTTAACATCGCGCAATTTATTGTTGCCGTTCCATTCACGCAATTGGAACACAACAAACTTTTTTCACCGATGCAAGCACTGTCTTCGGCCGAACATTCAACTTTTCTTCTACCATTGGCGCAATTAACGGTTTGATCAACCAAACAATTAATCTGTTTTTGACCATTGACGCAATCTTTGTCCGAACTTTGGCAAGGAATATTTCTTGTGCCAATACAATCAACGCCGGAATCGCAATTTAAATATTTATAACCAACACAGCCGGGATCTCCGGAATAACATTCTTCTTCTTTTTGACAACCGCCTTGACAAGAAGAAAATCCTTGCCAAATACATTTGTTGTTGCAATAAGGATTATTCTCCATTGAACAAAAACAGTCTTCCGATCCTTCCGAACAAACCACACCAGAACCTTTTATCAAACAAACGGCTTCACATTCTTCGCCTTCTTCCAAAATACCATTTCCGCAAACGCGCAAAGCTTGCGGTTGATCTTTTTTGTAAACAGAACCGGCATTTAAGCATTTATCCGTCAATCCGTAAATTTTATTCAATAAAACGCCAAAATCATTATCTTCTCCCGGCTCTTTGATAAAATTTCCACAAAAATACCCTATGTCCGTGCCTTTGTTGCGACATTTGGCTGAACAAGAAACTGTTTCCTCGCCATCATCACACTCTTCGTCTTCTTCCACCTGACCATTGCCACAACAATCATTATCGGTCTTATTTTCGCAAACAACTAAATTAACAGCAGAAAACAAACATTGATCTGTACAATCATCATCATTATTCAAATTACCATCATCGCATTCTTCGCCTTTTTCCACTCTATTATTTCCGCAAACAGCGCCATAAGGGAAAGAACCGGTCGTCAAACATTTTTCATCGCAATAAGAAAAACCATCTTTGTTGATAATATTATTGCTAATGGTGGCGACAACATTGTCAGAACTTTGCCAATTCCAATTAAATAAAAACGGATTCAGCCTTTGACCGGAGGCACTGCAACTGTCAGGTGAAGCGCTGGGCACAACCCAATATTCAATTTTTTCCGCTTCTTGTTCGGAAACATAGTTTTTCGGTTCAATCGCCAAATCATTTAAACGACAAAATTCAGTATCATTTTTTGTTTTAAAAACGAAGCTGAAAGAATCATACGCCCCCTCATTGCCTATTTCAAAACCATTGACATTTTGGCACTGTTCATCAGGTTCATAATAAATATTATCGCTTTTTATACTAATTAATTCTTGAGCATCGGTTATCAATGTGGCTACTCCCTCTTTTAAATTAAGACAACCAAAAATTTCCGGTTCTGCGCATTGCTGACCGATTTCCGCAAAAGAGACAAAACGAGATTCTTGCGTGGAATAACAGCCGCAAGAATAATTTAAAGCGCCGGAATTATCTTTGCCAACATAACCGCCGGAAAAATCAATGGCTGAATCATTGTCATTATCAAAACCATCTTGACAATCGCCACCGCTGACATTTTCATTTTGATAATTCAAATCAACCAACGAAACACCACTATTGCTTTTTACCGAATCATCAATGACAACGCGATAATAAGTGTTTGGCAATAATCCATTCATTATATTCAAACTCAATAAATTTTTTGCTTCGGAAATAGCCGAGGCGTCAACAAAACTGTAATTCAATTCTTCGGCGCTGATGCTAACCGGCGTCAATATGGAACAAGTCGAACTGCGACATTCATACAGTTTGACGCTTTCGTTCGGGACAAAGGTTTCTCCGGCCATCGGCACATTAAAAGTCGCGCCGATTTCACTATTGATGCAAGCTTGCTCGCAATCAGGATAAAAACTGACAATTCTCGGATCAACAAAATTAATATTTAAAAAACCTTCTTTCAAAAAATCATTTTCCTCCGCGCTGGCTGATATTTTTAATGGCTGTCCGGGTTGCGTTTCATAAACAAAAGCAGGATCGCTGTTTGGTTTTATTTCAAAAACGCCAATGTCATTTCGCCTCAATTCCGGATCAGAGCAAACCAAAGGCAAATCAGTCAAGCATGCATAACCAGCAAATCGCGCTTTTTCCGTAGATTCAACAAAATCCCAAAGCCAATCCTCGTGACGCAAGGAAATTGACTGACAGGCGTATTGACCGGAAATATTATATTTTTCTTGGTCATTAATTTCATCAATCAAGCCAACCAAAGGAGTAAGCAACAAGTCGGTCGGCTGACAATTTTCATTTTTTGTTTTGAATTGCCAAGAATAATCTTTGGCCAAAGTGGCATTTAATCTGCCGGTTCCGACACCACCATCTCCTCCTTTAATAACAACTTCATACCAGCTGTTTTTATAAAGACCGACATCTTCACCCAAATCTTCAAAAATATTACCATTGCCCAACAACTCATTGATCGGATCGGTTATTGAGCTGTTTAATGCCAGCGTAGTGATTTCCGCCGAATTTTCACAAACACAAAGTTCTTCGGCGTTGGGATCGCAAACAACATTGTTTTTTTGACAATTATAACTCAAACCGGGGTTACTCAAATCATTTAAAGATACCCGCGCAATCGTTTTTTGCACACAAGTCTGATTGCCCGTTCCCGAGCAACTGTTAAAATCGCATTTGACTCCGGAAGTCAAACATCTCTTTATAACAATATTATTGTTAAAAGTATTTGTTTCATCTTGATCATTCGGCGCCATTAACATGTTAAAACTTGCCGAAATCAAGCCATTAGGACAAGCGTCTTCGGAGCTTTTGACCGGAGATGGCGATTGCGAATAATAACCGGTTAAACAAGCTCTTTCCAATACCGCCGGAGTTAATGGCAAAGGACCAGTGCTAACCAGCCACATATATTCGCTCGGCAAATAAAAAACTTCTTCCTGACAAACATCGCGACAGGTTCCGTCAGCACAGCATTCTTTGCCCGATTCGCAACTGTTGGCGGAGCAATTCCCGACATTAAAATTAACCGCATTGCTTGTTCTACCATTGCCATCACGAAAAAAAATCCCACCGGAAACAGCTTCCGCAGGCACTGCCGCTTCGGAAATTAACTGATCTGACCATTGGGCTATTGAAGCCACCCTTACTCCCGGATCAATAGACCAAGAACAAGCACATAAATTAACACCGGGTGAACATGGCTCAACCCCATCCGGACAATTTAAAACATCTCCGCCATTTTTTGAAAAAAACAAATCATATTCACTTTTATTCTCACCGAAATTTTCTCCGATTATTTCAATTTTTGCGCCAACCGGACCGGCGGACGGATCAATGGCACAGAGACCGGGAGTCGGCAATTCATCATTTATTTCAAAATCAACGGCATTGGAAACCAAACCCCGATTATCGTATATTTTTATTTTATAATCTCTGGATAAATGAAAATTTTCACCATTTGCCGCTAACTGCGTGGCAATTTTTTCTGGAATTTTGACAACAACTTGATTTGGCAACCAAGACTTGTCGCCACAGCCTCCGGACATTACCCACTCAAAAGGCACGCCATCAACTTCTCTTTCAATTGTCACATAGCCAACATCCGAACCGAAATTTTGACCGTTTATTGTGATAAATTGACCGACCGGACCGATCGCCGGATTTATTGAATCAATTTTTGGAACATTGCTCTCTGCCTCAACCTCAAATAAAACCGGATTACTGTTAACAATTTCGCAAGAACAGTTTTCTTCCGTCGCAACACAAGGCTCATTATTATTATCCAAACAAGATTCACCCAAAGAAACGGACACATTATATTTTTGGTTGGCAATATTCGGAATCTCTATATTATTTATCAATTTATCATCCCACGAAAAACCGGCTGCAAACAAACCTTTTATTGAACCAAAATAAATTCCAGCGTCATCTTTTTTTGTTGAACCAAAATTAACTCCTTCAGCTTTAACCTTTGCGCCGATTGTGGCGCTATTGCAAAAATTACAAACCGATCCAACGCAAGACGGAGCACAATCCACCTTGGTTATGGCACACAAACCCGGCAAATTTAAAGCATTATTAACAATAAAATCGGCTCTGACACCACCATCTTCATTATCGGTCGTATCAAATTTTTGTGAACCGGTAACAAGTTTTATCGGACCGTCAACCGCGCCTTCCGGCACTTTGACAATCACGCTATTTGACGACCAACTAAAAGAATCATTGCACCCTATTTCCGCAGGGATATATTCTCCCTGCGCATTGGAAAAATAAACTTTGCTAAAATTTTGGACAAAAGTTCCAAAACCCGATCCGGCAACAGTAATCAATGAACCGATTCCGGCTTGTTTTGGCTCAAAATCAGTGATAATCGGCGCGGTTTCACATATCCCCGAACAATTATCACCGGTGCAAGTTCTCACGCATACTCCGGCGCAATCATCATCATTTTCACAAGCTGAATTATCGCAAGCTCCACACGCCGGACGACTATTATCGCTATCACATAAAATATTGCCATTATTATCAAAACATTCTTCCGGCAAAATAGACACCGTAATTTCCTTTGCACCAAAATTGCTGTCAATATCATTGGCAACACCTTTTAACTTATATCTTGTCGCCGTCGCCAAACCAGAGGTATCCCACAAAAAATCCGCGGTAAAATCTTTTTGATTCCAATTACCGGTAAACGCTTGCAAATCTTGCAATTCCTCATTCACAAAAAACTCAATGTTGCTTATTCCGGAATCATCGCTTCCACTAATCGCCACATCAACAAAACGATTAACACTTACCTTGGCTCTATCCGCCGGATAAACAAAGTTGACCGTCGGCGAAGCGGTATCTATCAAATTGCCGGTGGAAAAAAAATTTTCGCATTGACTTCCCGACGAACATGACAAAGACAAATCACCGGTAATTGATCTCACTCCGCCTTCTTTTAATTTAACTTTATAATCACTGTCAGCGTCAAAGCATTTTAAACCATCAAAATCTTCACCGCAATCGGCATCAGGGGAAAAATAAACCAAAGAACGATCTAAGTCATCAAGGGACAACTCCCCGGAGACCAAACTGTCTTCCTCCGTTGATTCTTCTTTTTCGGACATTAAAGCCAAATAATCAATATTCAAACAAGCATTTCCTTTTCTAATCAAAGTAACCACCGTTTTTTCTCCGCCCAAACACAAAGCCGGCACATCAAAAATGTTTTCACCATTGATAAATTCGGCGTCCTCCGCAACAGTATATATTTGTTCAGTTCCAAATTGCTTACACGTTATTGAAAAAGTTTTATTCGCAGCCTCCGCATTGGTAGAATTTATTGAATCAATAATCAATTGAACCGATTGATCTCCCAAAGTATTAAACTCTGCGGTCATTGGCGAATCACCTGACTGATCAGCTCCGCAAACAACCCAATTTTCTGTGAAAATTTCATCGTTCTTTTGCACAGCCGACAAAATTTCTTGATTATTGTTATTTTCATTGATTGCCAAAACTTCGCTAAAAGTTTTTATTTTCTCAACGCCGCCTTTTTTGTAAATGCCGATATTTTCCGAATTAACGGTGCCTGAATTGATCGGCTTGGAAAATTTTATTCTGACTTTGACATTGCGCAAATCAACATGTCCGGACGGCGTTATTGAAGTGGCTATCAAAGGGCTACCACTACCGCCAATAACCAAAGAACCACTGCCTGATCCATCTCCAAAACTGCTAGAACCATTGCTTGCCGAGTCCAAAGAGCGAAAAACAAATGACGTTATGGCATAAGCGGAAAAAATCAAAGCCAACCCGATAATGGCTGAAACAATTACTTTTTTGGCTTTGGAAATTTTTTCTTCCTGACCTTCGCTCGTCATATACAAATAACCGCCATACAAAACCAAGACCAAAGCCACCGCACCCAAAAAGCCCAAAGAAACCTTAATTATGCGACCGATCATCACTCGCAAATCACCATCGGCCAATCCGCTGTTTTGACCGACTTCATCAAGTCCCAAGTCAGGTTCAACCGCAGCAAAAATCGGCTGAAAATAAAAAATTGACACCAATAAAAAAACTATGAAAAATAACCATTTTATTTTTGATTTTTTTGTTTTCATTTTTATGGACTATTTTAAATTTATTTTTGCCAAGGCAAAGAGCAATTTCCTTGATTCACACCGGATTGACTAAAACCACTTCCATTCGGACAACAAGAATAACCGGCCGGCAAGTTGGCGCAAGCGCTGCCGCTTATAGAGTCTTTTGTCGGACTATAACAATTCAATCTTGAATCTTTTATATTGGAACTCACCACAGGAGAATAATACGGGCTATTGCCGCCTTCATACCATTTATCAAAAGGAGCATGACTAATGGCGGCTTGGGACATGTTTACGGACACAACTTCATCCAAAATTTCACTGCCATAATTAACATCAAACCAACCGCGAAAATCTTTTCCGTCGGCGCCAACACCAATCAAAGAAATCTCTTGATCCACTGATTCAGCATCCACAAATTCGCTAAAATTAACTTTTAACGGAATATTAACATCGGAAATATTTTGCGTGGCATTACCAGGCTCCAAAGAAACAATCCACGGTCCCCGTAAATCCAAAACATTACCAGTTTCAAATCGCCAAAAATAGTTATCTTTTTGTTCTTCAACATCATCAATGGCAGCGTTTCGCAAACCCGGTCCATCAACCGTTCCATCACCATTGCCATCAAGCGGATTACCTCCCAAATCCATAATACCTGTTCCCGGTATGCCCGAATCAGAACCTTCCAAAAGTCGCGCCGGAAAAATTTTGCCGATGATTCCGGAATTTTCCGGCAAACATTTGGCTATCTCTCCGCAAGAATTTCTAGCTCCGCCGGCGCACTCGGTATTGGAAACAAATTGAATTGTTTTGTATTGATTTAAACCAACCACCCAACCTCCCGGTAAATGAGCCGTTGAACACGAACCGACAAGGCCGTTTTCTTTTTCCACTTGCGCTTCATTATCATCATCAGCCGAAGAACAAGTTTGTTCTTGGACCAGTGGCGGAATTACTGGTTCATCAAAATTAACATAAATCACTTGATTTAAATATACTTTGCCATCACAATCAACTTCGGAACATCCGGGATTATCACCTGAACATTGACAACCTTCCGCATTAACAACTGGATAAACTTGTTTTTTTGGCGCAACACCACTTACTTTTGGCGGAGTCGTATCCAAAATTGTGCTTGTAGTAAAACGCCAACGATAATCGGGATTGGCATTATTAAAAACCGATTGATCAGCTGAATCTTTCTTTATCAAATTGGTTAAATATACAACATAAGAAGTTTCATTATCCGGAGAACCCAAATGATTGTTTGTCTGTCCATACGGATCAAAAATTATTGTTTTTTTGTCTTGCGTTAACATCGCGCATCCCGGCACCAATCGCCCGCTGGAACAAATTCCATTTTCACATGAACCGGCTGAACAATCTTCATTGGCGTCGCAAGCCCGACCATCGCTTATATCCGTGATTGTCGCATCAAAGCAGGTTATTTCTTCATCGCCATAAGATTCTTCTATCATATCCGCGCAATTAAATATTCGCATGGCATCTTTTTTTAAACCTCCATAGGCAATACCCAAAGAAGAATAGTCGGGACAACTATTTTTATCGTTTTCATCAATAATTGAAGTCGCGGCTATTGGTTCTTTGAACGTCACCATTATCATGGTATTTCTCGGAACTTGATTTTGTTCCGGAGCCGGATAATGACTTTGGATAACCGAACCAAAAGCTCCGCCGGACAAACCAAAACCTTGCCCCGTTAACTGTCCGGCCAAATTATAATTTCCTCCCCCGGGCTGATAATCCTTTTCAAAAGCGCTAAAAATAAATGAGACGATTGAATACGCGGAAAAAATTATAATCAAACCGATCGCGCCATTTTTTAACCATTTTTGCGCTTCGCTCAATTTGGTGGGTTCTCCACCACTCATCATATACAAATAGCCGGCGTATAAAACAATAATAATCGCTAACCCGCCAAGTAAACCCAAAGCAATTTTGATCCCTTTTCCAACCATAACCCGAATATCCTGTTTTTCTAACCCAACCTCATTCCCCAACTGATCCAAATTCACTTGGACATCGCCGGTAACGTTTTCAGCCGCAAAAACAAAAACCGGCTGAAATAAAAAAAACAGCATACTTAAAAATACTCCGGCCAATGTTATTTTTAAAATACCAGAATAATCTTTTTTTATTGTCATTTTTTACCTAAATTTATTTTTTATTTTTGTTATAAAAAATCAAACCAACAATTTTTTCACGGCTTGAGAAACGGCCGATCCAGAAGCCTTACCTTTTACCTTGGCCATAACTGCGGCCATAACTTTGCCAAAATTGCGTTTGTCATCTTCCGTCAAAAAAACTAACTCCGCTTTGGCTATTTCCATAATTTCCTCTTCGCTGATTTCTATTGGCAGAAATTCACTCAAAACCGCTATTTCTTTTTTTTCTTTGTCCGCCAATTCCGGCCAGCCGGCCGATTGATAAACTTCCGCCGATTCTTGTCTTTTTTTTATTTCACTGCGCAAAACAGCAACCACTTCTTCGTCGCCCAATTCTTTTTGCAATTCAATTTTTTTATAATTCAAAGCCGATTTTATCATTCGCAACGCCGTCAAAGACAATTCATTTTTGGCGCGCATGGCTTCTTTTAATTTTTCATCTATTTGTTGGATAATCATATAAAACAATTATACACTATTTATTAATTTTTGAAAAACAAAAAAGCGAAAAGAATCCACTTCTTTTCGCTTTTCGTAAATTAATACCTTTTTCTGCTGTGCGCTTCTAAAACATCTTTTGGCAAACGTCCGGTTTTTTTTAAAAATTCCATTCGTTCTTTGTACTCTTTGCGCGCTAAAGTGTTTTTCTTAATACGATTGCGACTTTCCTCGCGATGATTATAAGCGCGCGACTTAACCTCCGGAATCATTTTGCTTTGAATCAAACGTCTGTTAAAACGTCTAATAAAAGATTCAAAGCTTTCGCCCTTTTTTCTCTTTAATTCTGGTAACATTTGGACAACTCCTTAATAAGAATTATGTAAATTATTTTAAACAAAAATTAACCGCTTGTCAAGGACACTGCTCGCCATCAATCCAAATCTTCGTCTTTTTTTAAATCGCGCAATCTCTTTTTGACCTCTTTGACCGCCCGACTACGATTGATGACTTCTTGAATTCCGCTATCCATATCTCGCAAAATAATCGTGCCTTCGGAAACTTCTTTTTGACCCAAAATTAAGAGCAATCGTGCTTTTAATTTAGCGGCGATATCCAACTGGGATTTGAGATTGCCTTTGGAAAAATTAGCTCTAACGATTAATTTTTTTTCTTTGCGCAATTCTTCATAAAAAGCATAAACTTGCTTGCGCGCTTGTTCACTGATCTGCGCCAAAAAAACATCCGGCCTGTCTGAAGCGGGAATTTCCACTTTTTTATTTTTCAATTCATTAATCACTCTTTCCAATCCCAAACTAAAACCGGCCGCCGGAGTTCGGACTCCGCCAATCATTTCCGTCAAATAATCAAAACGTCCACCTCCGCCCAAAGAAATTTCCGTTTTTTCATCAAGACAATTAAGTTCAAAAACGGTTTTATTGTAATAATCATAAGTTCGCAACAACGTAGGATCCAATTTATATGGGATTTTCAATTCATCAAGATATTCTAAAACTCTAAACAAATGATTACGGCAATCATCGCACAACCAATCAATGGTCTGCGGCGCGTCTTCCCGCATCTTTTGACATTTAACATTTTCGCAAACCAAAAATTTCAAAGGTTCTTTTTGCGCTCTTTTGCGACAGTCAGCGCAAACTAAACCTCTTTTGCCCTTGATATAACCGGTAAGAGCTTTGGTATATTCCAAACGACAAACATTGCAACCCAAGCTGTTTATTCTTATTTCCGTTTCCAGCCCAACATTGCGCAATAAAGCGTGAGCGACAATTATCAATTCCGCGTCAATGGCCGGAGACGAATCGCCAAAAATAGAAAAAGAAACTTGCTGAAATTGACGCAATTTATTGTCATCCGTTTTTCCCTGTCTAAACATTGGACCCCACGCGTATAATTTAACCGGAGAAACTTGATTGACCATGTTATGCATAATATAAGCTCTGGCCAACGAAGCGGTCGCCTCGGGACGCAAAGCCACCTTTTGTCCTTTGTCAATAAAACCAAAAAGCTCTTTTTCCGCTTGATTGTTTTGCTTAAAAATCGTATGGGCAAACAAATCGTATTTTTCCACAATCGGAGTTATCACTCTACGAAAGCTGTAATCTCTTACCGCGCTCCAAACACTTTCTTCCACAAAATCCCAATATTTTTCATCATTCGGCAAAGCGTCGCGCATTCCTTCAATCAACGGCGGAGTTTTTATTTTTTTTATTTCTTCACGAGGCAATTCCTCTTTTTTTCTTCTTGGCATAAATGAATGAGTTTATAAAGTTTATGAAAGCGATCCTTTTGGGATAAAGTTATTTAATTGTTCACTTGTTCACTCGCTGCATACTCCGCTCCCGGCAAAATACCGGCGCGCCAAATCGGCCAACCTCTCAACCAAACACGACCGACAAAAAGTTCTCTGTTTACCGGACCAAAACCTCTGGAATCCAAACTATACTCGCGATTATCGCCCAACAAATAATATTCATTTTCTTTTAATGTCCAAATTTTGTCACCAAAAGTTTTCACATCATCAGACAAATATTTTTTTTCATCCAAAATGAATTTTTTTTGTTCGTCTCCGGAAATATAAATTTGATTGTCAATTATTTGCACGGTTTCTCCGGGCAAACCGATAATTCTTTTGATAAAATATTGAGAGGGCTCCTTGGGATAGCGAAAGACCACCACATCGCCACGAGAAGGATTATCCAACCGGTAACTTATTTCATCAATAATCAAATATTCATGATCATAAAAAGTCGGCTCCATTGAAGCGCCTTTGACATAAAAAGGCTGAATCAAAAAATAACGAACCGGGATAATAATCGCCAAAGAAATACAGATGACTTTTAATAAATCAACAATGAATTGCAAAACTTTTTGCACAGGAGTCAAATCCTCTTGTTGATAATAATCGCTGTTTCTTATAGACATTTTTTTATTTAAAAAATTAGATAATTTAAGCATAACACTTTTTCCAGCTTTGTAAAAGACTACGCCTCTGGTAAAAATAGCCATTATTTAAAATATTAACAACAAAACAAAAATTAAAAAAAGTCAAAGGTTGCTTCTTTTATTTTTGTCAAATAAATCTTTGATGAAAAATAAAAAGATGCTTGGCTTGCCAAAATCAAGAAACTCCCGTATAATATAGTCAGAAATTAACACCGTTTCTGTTTTTATATTTATGCTAAATTTAGAAAATTCAAGCTCAAATAAAATTGACCCAAAAATAAATTTGTTGCATGGCGAAAAAAATCCAAAAGGCAAAAGTATTTTTAAAATAAGCAAATTCATTATTTATATTTGCTCAATTTTGGTTATTGCTTTTTTGGTTTTTTCTTATCAAGTTCTTTTTACCGGCAACAGCATGAGCAAAATTTTTTCCGGCAATTTGAGTTTTTTTAAACAACTAAACAGTTTGGCCGGAGACGGCGGTTTGTTAAAAGGTGAAAACGAAGATCGTATCAATATTTTAATGCTCGGCATGGGCGGAGTCGGCCACGAAGGGCCGTATTTGACAGACACCTTGATTCTCGCCAGCTTTCAACCCTCCACCAAAAAATTGGCGCTGTTATCAATTCCCAGAGATCTTTATGTGGATATTCCCGGTTATGGTCAATGGAAAATAAATAATGCCAATCATTTTGGCGAACAAAAAAATCCAGGGAATGGCGCCTTGCTGGCCAAAGAAACCATTAGCGCTGTTTTTAATTTACCGATTCATTATTATATAAGAATTGATTTTGCCGGATTTGAAAAATTGATTGATGATTTGGGAGGAATAAAAGTCAACGTTGAACAAAATTTCACTGATTATCAATATCCGACCGAAGATTACAAATACCAAGTAATTTCTTTCCAAAAAGGAATGCAAACAATGGATGGCGACACGGCTTTGAAATTCGCCCGATCCAGACATGGCAACAATAATGAAGGTTCTGATTTTGCCAGAAGCAAACGGCAACAAAGAATTCTAGAAGCGGTGAAAAAAAGATTATTCTCATACAGTTTCTTTTTAAACCCGGCCAAAATAAATAAATTTACCAAACAGTTGTCTGAACATTTGCGTACAGACATTGAACCATGGGAAATTATTAAATTCGCCAAATTGGCGGAAGCCATTGATTTTTCCAGCGTGCAAAATCAAGTTATTGACGACAGTCCAAACGGTTATCTTTCCGCAGGCAATATTAATGGCGCGTATGTTCTCACCCCAAAAGGCAACGACTGGACAGAAATCAAAAATTTAGCTAAAAATATTTTTGAAAAACAAATAAATAGACTGGAACAAACAACCAGAAAAATCAACGTGGAAATTCGCAACGGCACGTCCCAAAACGGTTTGGCTTCCAAAAATCAAGAAGAATTGAAACTGTTGAATTTCCGAGTTTTAAAAGTTGGCAACGCTCCGGAGCAAAATTATCTGGCCACCAAAATATACAGATTAACCAATGACTCTTTTCCGGAACAAGAAAGACTTCTCTTTGGCAAATATAATGTAAAAATTGAAAACAAAGACATTCCTCAATGGGTTGCGGACACATCAGCTCCGGAAATAGATTTTTTTGTCATTCTCGGCCAAGACGAAGCCGACCGGACAAAACCTTAAAATTCAAGCGGTGAGTGATTTAAGTAGTGAGTTTTTATAAACAACTCACTTACTCACTACTCACTACTTTCATATGAAATTAAAAATAAGCAAACTAAAAAAAATCATTCTTATCGGCCGAACCAATGTCGGCAAATCCACTCTTTTTAATCGTTTGACTGATGAAAGAGAAGCTTTGGTTTCCAATATTGCCGGAACAACCCGCGATGTTCGCCATGGCGTTGGCAGTTGGGACATGCGTCAAATGATTTTTATTGACACCGCCGGCTTGGATATCAAAAGCCAACAAGAAATAGATATTCTATCCGTAAAAAAAGCTTTGCAAAATATCAAGGACGCGGATATGATCTATTTTGTTGTTGATGGTAAGGATGGCATTTTACCTCAAGACAAAGAATTCGCTGGATTGATAAAAAAATCCGGCAAACCGATTATTGTTGTCGCCAACAAAATTGATTCCAGCCGTCAATTCAACAACTATTACGAATTTTTTAATTTCGGATTTGAAAAAGTTATTCCGGTTTCTTCCAAGACAGGTTCCGGCACAGCCGATTTGCTTGACGAAACAATTAAACTTTTAAAGATTAGAAAAAGAAAATCAAAAATCAAACCGATTTTAAAAAATGAAATTAAAATCGCCATTATCGGCAAGCCCAATACCGGCAAATCATCTTTGCTCAACGCCATTATCGGCGAAGAAAAAGCCATTGTTTCGCCAATTCCCCACACCACGCGAGACAGTCAAGATTTCACCATTGAATACGCGATGGAAAAACCGCTTAAAAAAAATTACAATTTAACTTTTATTGATACCGCCGGAATAATCAAAAGAAGAAAAATCCAAAACTACTTGCAAGAAATAAGCATTGAACAAAGTTTGGCTTCGCTGGAAAAAGCGGACATTGCTTTTTTGGTTATTGATGCCAGCCAACCGATAACGGTTCAAGATCAAAATTTGGGACAAGCGATTTTGGAACAAAACAAATCCGTGATAATTGTCGTCAACAAATGGGATTTGATGTTGGAAAAAAACACTTACAGCGACAAAAATTACACCAAATATTTAAATCATTTTTTCCCTTTCTTAACTTGGGCGCCGATAATTTTTGTAAGCGCCAAAAATCATTCTCGCATTGATCGCTTGATAGAGACTACGGCGCAAATTTACGAAAACAGTCAAAAAGTTTTTACGGAAAAAGAATTGCGCGAATTTTTGCTGCATTTAATAAAGAAAAAAGCGCCGCCAAAAGAAATCGGCACGCGTCCGCCATATATTCACAAAATAATCCAAAGAAAAACGCAACCGATCACTTTGGAAATTTTGGCCACGGACGCCATTAATATCGTCTATCCTTACATGCGATTTATGCAAAAAGAACTGCGCGAATATTTTGATCTCGCCGGGTGCGGAATCAAACTCACCTTCACCGAAAACGAATAATTTTTTTTACTCACCATTCACTTACTCACTTTATAAACTTTACTTATGCTCATCATCGGACTAGGCAATCCGGGCGCGGAATACGAAAACACCAGACACAACATCGGCTTTGCGCTGGTGAATTTTATCAAAGATGAAATTCTTCATTCAAAAAATGACTCTTGGCAAAAAAAAGACAAACTGCAATCGGAAATTTTTGAAAAAAATCTGAATGGCCAAAAAATAATTTTGCAAAAACCGCTTACTTTTATGAACGAATCGGGCTTTGCGGTCAAAAAAGCATTGAATTTTTTTAAACTTCAACTGCCGGAAATAATGGTTATTCATGATGACATTGATTTGCCTATCGGCGAATATAAAATCCAAACCAATCGCGGTTCGGCCGGACACAACGGCGTGCGTTCGCTTATTTCGCAGCTCGGCACGCAAGATTTTTTGCGAATAAGAATCGGTGTTGGTCGCGAAAATCGCGAAAAACAAGGAGACACCGCTGATTTTGTTTTAAAAAAATTTTCCTTGGCCGAAAAATTTAAACTCCGCCAAGTCCGCGACAAAATCGGCAATAAAATAAAAAATGTTTTTGGGTTGTAAAAAAAAGCCGCCGAGGTTGATTAACCTCGGCGGCAATAACAAATTTATCTTCTTGTCTTACCGGTCTTTTTGCCCGGTTTTTTTTGATTTTTTTTTGCCGGAGGAGAAGCCGGCCTTTTTTTTGGTGGCGGCTTACGTGGAGACGGTGGACGATAATCACCATGTCTGTGACCACGATGATAATGAATATTGCCCGGATAAGGCACGGTCATGGTGCCATTATAACGTCTCGGACGATAATCATGAACCACAACACAACCAGTTGCAAAAACAAAAATCAATAATAACCAAAACCATTTCATTTATTTCCTCCATTTACCTTACAACATAATTAACGCAAAAAGAAAAACAAAACCAAAAATCTCTTTCATTTCATTTTTTTCTCCTTTTTCAAAAAACAAAAGCAAATTGAAATTTTTTTAAACTGCTTTTGATTCTCAAAAAAAATAACCGAATAAACAGTGCACACCAGCCCAAGAAACTGACGAAAAATCGCTGTTTCTTGATTTTCGGATACTTAACAGTTAGGAGGGGACACTGCTTTTTTCCACTGGTGGGCATGGTTTATTCGGCCATTCCCTAGTGAATTTTATATTAAAGCAATCGCTCCACATTGTCAAGAAAAATTTGTCTCAACAATAAAACATAACATTTTTATTTTAAAAAGTCAAACACAAAGTCAACTTTTTATTTAAATTTAAACATAAAAAACTAAAAATAGTTATCCCCAACTTACCCCACGATTTTTTAATTATACTTAATTTTGTTAAATTTTTATATATGAATAAAGAACAAAGTTTTGCCATGGCAATTTACAAATTGGGCGAATTTAGCACCCGTCAAATGCAAAAACTGCGCCAACATTTTGGCAGTTTTGAAAAAGCTTTTGTAGCTTCCGATTCAGCGTGGTCAAAATCTCAAATTACCGATAAGCTCGCCAACAAAAACAAAGCCGAGGAAATTAATTTTGCGCCGCAACTTTATTTTGAAAAAATAAAAAAACAAAATATTTCCATTATTGATTTTGATCATAAAAATTATCCCCGATTACTAAAACAAATCAGCGATCCGCCGTTTTTTCTTTTTGCTTGCGGAAATTTGGAACTGCTGAATTCAAACTGTTTGGCCGTGGTTGGGACTCGCAGAATGTCCAATTACGGCAAAGAAATTTTACAAAATTTTATTCCGCAAATCGTGCGAAAAAATTTAACCGTGGTAAGCGGTTTGGCTTATGGCGTTGATGCCTGCGCGCATGATTTGACGTTGCAAAATGATGGCAAAACCATTGCCGTTCTCGGCACGCCGATTGATAATATTTATCCATCGGAAAACAAAAATTTGGCCAAAAAAATTTTTCAAAAAAACGGTTTAATCATTTCTGAATTTCCCCCACAATCATCAATACAAAAATATAATTTTGCAAAAAGAAATCGCTTGATCAGCGGTTTGTCTCTCGGCGCATTGATTATTGAAGCGCCGGAAAAATCAGGCGCGCTTATCACCGCGTCTACCGCACTTGACCAAAATCGTGAAGTCTTTGCCGTTCCCGGATCTATTTTTAATCTATTTTCCGAAGGGACAAATAATTTAATCAAAAAAGGCGCACAATTAATTTCTTCCGCCGAAGAAATTTTTGAAAATTTACAAAATTTATCTAATTCGCCAGAAATGACAAAGTCATTAACACTACCCACCCACCACTCACATTCCTACTTGCCAACCGACCAAATTGAGGCTACCATATTAAGTAATCTGACAAAAAAAACACACATCAACGAGTTGGCGCGAATTTGCCAACTAACTATGTCCGAAATAACAGCAAAACTTATTCTTTTGGAAATCAAAAACGTTATTCGCAATTTGGGAAACAACTATTATGAACAATTATAATAATGATAAAAATTTTACGGCAACATTCGCGAAAAAAATAATAATATGAACATCTCAACATACCAAAAATTCAGATCAGCCGAGCAATATCTTGAATCGCTCGGCAACATGAGCACGATCAATTTTTTTAATGGGACATCCAACCCGGAACATCATTTCGGCCGAGCCAAACATCTTTTAAAATTGGCCGGCAATCCGGACAAAAAATTAAAAATAATTCACGTGGCCGGCACCAGCGGCAAAGGTTCAACGGCCAACAACATTTACCAAATTTTACAAAAAGCCGGTTACAAAGTCGGCGCTCATTTTTCGCCTTTTGTTTCCATCTCAACGGAAAAAATTCAAATCAACAATCTTTTTATTTCCGCGGAAGAATTTATCCGGTTGGTTGAAAAAATCAAACCGCTTATTGAAAAATGCCATTTGACTTATGACACGCCCAGTTATTTTGAAGTTTGGATTTTGCTGGCCTTGCTTTATTTTGCAGAAAAAAAATGCGATTATGTTGTTTTGGAAGTCGGTTGCGGCGGACGTTATGATGCCACCAACGCAGTCATTAAAACTTTGGTTTCAGTGATCACCAATATCGGATTTGATCACATGCATATTTTGGGCGACACAATTCCCAAAATCGCTTTTGAAAAAGCAGGCATTATCAGAAATAAAAGCAAAGTATTCACTTCTACCGAACGACCGGAAGCTCTAGAAATTATCAAAAAAGAAGCGCAACAACAATCCGCCGATTTAACCATTGTCAAAGCAACGGCAACGGAAAATCCAAATAATCTTTTGGCGGCGGATGTTTGCCGATACTTAAAAATTCCGAAAAAAATAATCCAAAAAGGTTTATCCGCCAACAAACCATTGGCCGGAAGATTTGAAATTGTACAAAAAAATCCAAACGTAATTCTTGACGGCGCGCACAATCCTGACAAAATCGCTTTTTTGACACAAAAACTTTTATCGTTCAAAAAAAACAACAACATAAAAAAAATCCATTTGATTTGCGGACTTACCGACCATCGCGAAGCGCGTGATATCTTTTCCACACTTATTCCACATGTTGATAAAATTTACACCACGCGCGGATTGATTGCCGAACGCAAATTCCAAAACCCGGTTGAGCTGTTAAAAAATTTGCAAACCATCAAAAAGATCCCTGGCCAAGCTTTTTTGGATCCGCAATCGGCTTTAAAAAAAGCTCTGCAAAATTTATCAAAAAACGATTTGCTTTTGGTTACCGGTTCTTTTTTCTTGGTTTCAGCTTTGCGTCAAAATTGGAAAAACCCTCTTGAACAATTGAAAAAAAGAACAAATTTAATTTAAAAATGATCACAAAAAAACGCCAATCCATTGGGATTGGCGTCACTGATCTTCAAAAAGGGTTACCGCAAACCGCCAATTGTTGATGGCGGATATTTTCAAAAAATAGCTGTATTTTTTCAATTTCACATTATTTCTGGAAGCCGGCCCGATCAAACACACGATCGGACAATTCTTTTTTATAATATCCATTGCTTCCAAAAAAACCAAATCTTCAGCGGCCACTTCATTTTTTAACAACTTATCCGCCAGAGAAAACAACCAGTTCTTATCTTTTGCCGGATCTTTTTTATCAAGAGTTATCGCCCTTTGGTTATCAACTATTATCGCACAGCCGCTCTCGGAAAAAACAAATTGCAAACTGGCGATTTCTCCTTTTTCAATAAATCCGTTTAACTCTTTGCCATATATTTTTAATTCCGCCATTTTTTCAATGGTTTTTTTTCTAGCTTCCTGATACTGCACCTCTTTTTCTTTTGATTCTTTGACCAGCAGTTTTAACTGTTCCTGTTTCTCCAAATAAATCCCCAAAAACTGCGCCCAATTCTTTTTTGCCATTTTTCACCCCCCTTATTTTTACAAAATCTTGCGCCAATCGGCGATTTTTTTTTCAAAATAAGCGACATCAACTTCTCTTTTGCGGCTCATTTTTTTTAAGACCAAACGATCAATGGAAGTCGTGCTTGAAATTACGCAATTGATAAACCGCAAAGCCGAAAACTCCTCATTTTGGACATCTTCCCAAGAAAAAAAATTACCCTCCAGCCTTGTTTTGTAAACTTGATTTTTACCGCCAATCATTGATAATCGCATTTTTATGGCATTGCGACAAAACCAAAGTTCAATTTCCAAACAAGGTTTGGAGATAAACTTTTGCCGAAACTTTTCCAACCATTGTCTATGCCTGCGAAGTTGACTTTCCAACTTCTTGCCCAATTTCAAATAAGATTCCCATGTTTTTTGTTGTTTTTCGGATGTTTGCACAACCAATTCCTGATATTTCTTCACTTGCGCCAATTCCCGATTAAAACTCTGGATCATTATAAATCTCCTCCTCTTTTGAGATAACAACCCATTTCTGTCCGTCAAAAACAAAATAATGTGTATCCAAATTTTCTTCTCGCAAAAGAAACGCCCATTCCCCGTTTTTCAAAAACCCGCAAGTTTTCAATAGTTCCGGCCACAATGGATCATTGCCTGACTTGGGACATTTATCATTATAAATCGGATATTCTCTACCGCTGTCATCTCTTTTTAAAAAACATAATGAAATTGTGTCCCGATTTTGTTGTTCAAGTTCAAACGGCTTAATTCGTCTAAAAATCTTTGGAATCTTTTCCGCCTTTAATGTCTTTATCAAACGTTTTTCCATCTCTGACAAATACTCGTCAACTCGTTTCAAAGATATTGCCAACTCTTGCTGAAAAGCCCTGTTTTTGTTGATTTCCTCAACAATTTTCACAATGGTCAATTTTTCCATTTTTTTAGCTCCTTGTTTTCAAAAAACAACCCCAATACCACCAAAAACACAGATTACATAAAAAACAGGCTTTTGTCAACTCAAAAAATAAACGCTCTTCTTGACAACTTTTGTTTAATTTGTCATATTTCAACCGAAATAAGCTAATAATGCGTTTGTGAGTGGTGAATTTTATTACTCACTTACTCACTATTCACTATATCAATATGAAAAAACTGGTCATCGTTGAGTCGCCGACAAAAGCGCGCACCATCAGCAAATTTTTACCAAAAGAGTATATCGTTGAATCTTCATACGGTCATGTTCGCGATCTTCCGGAACGAGAACTTGGCGTTGACGTCAAAAATAATTTTGAACCCAGTTATGTCATTGGCGAACGCGCCAGCAAACAAGTAAGCAAATTAAAAAGCTTAGCCAAAAACGCTTCAGAAATTCTGTTCGCAACCGACGAAGACCGCGAAGGCGAAGCCATTGCTTGGCATCTCCGAACAATTCTTAATCCCAAAAAATACGAAAGAATCACCTTTCATGAAATCACTCCGCGCGCCATTGAAGAATCATTAAAACATCCGCGCGATATTGATTTAAAAATGGTTGACGCTCAACAAGCCCGCCGAATTTTGGATAGATTGGTCGGTTATCAACTCTCACCGTTTCTTTGGCGCAAAGTGGCCAAAGGTTTGTCCGCCGGAAGAGTTCAATCGGTGGCCGTTCGTTTGATTGTGGAAAAAGAAAGAGAAATTGAAAAATTCAAAAAAGAAGAATATTGGACGATTGAAGCTCTTTTTAAAAATGACAAAGGACAAGTGGAAGCCAAACTTAACGCCAAAAACAACAAAATTTTAAAAAAATTGGCTATCAAAAATCAAGCCGAAGCCGAAAAACTTTCCGCAGAAATAAAAAATCAGCACTACCATATTGCAAAAATTGAAAGCAAAGAAATCAAGAAAAAAGCACCGGAACCTTTTCGCACTTCAACCTTGCAACAGGCGGCCAACAACAGACTAAACATGTCCGCCAAACAAACCATGAAATTCGCACAAGAACTTTATGAAGGTATTAAAATAGGCTCGCGTGGCAATGTCGGTTTGATCACTTACATGAGAACCGATTCCTTGAATTTGTCCGAACAATTTTTGACATCTTGTCATGACTATATCAAACAAAACTTTGGCGAAAATTATTCATTAAAAGCAATAAAAAAATTCAAGACAAAAGATAAAAGCGCCCAAGAAGCACATGAGGCCGTTCGTCCGACTCATGTTGATTATTCTCCGGAATCAATCAAAGAATATTTATCGCCGGAACAATTTAAACTTTATGATTTGATTTGGCGAAGAACCGTGGCCGGGCAAATGAAAGAAGCTCTTTTGTCAACCACCGCTTTGGACATAGAATCCGAAAAAAGAGAATTCACTTTTCGCGCTAACGGACAAGTCATCAAATTTGACGGATTTTTAAAAATTTATCCCAGCGCCACCAAGGAAAATCTTTTGCCTAATTTTTTGGAAAAAGAAAATTTAATATTGCAATCATTAAGCGAAAAAAAACATGAGACCGAGCCGCCGGCTCGCTATACTGAAGCTTCCTTGATCAAAATAATGGAAGAATACGGCATCGGCCGACCTTCAACTTACGCGCCAACCATTGCCACGATCATTGAAAGAAAATACATTGAAAAAGAAGAAAAAAAATTAACGCCAACGGAAATCGGCAAAATCGTCAACGATTTATTGGTTGAGCATTTTGGTCAAATTGTGGATTATCAATTCACTGCGGAAATGGAACGCGATTTGGATAAAATTGCCGAAGGTGAAAAAAAATGGCAACCGATTATCGCTTCTTTTTACGAACCTTTTATAAAAAATTTAAAAATAAAAGAGAAAGAATTAACCAAGAAAAAAACCGAAGAAAAAACCGATGAAGTTTGCGAAAAATGCGGCCAACCGATGGTAATCAAAACCGGTCGCTACGGACGATTCGTCGCTTGTTCCAATTACCCGAAATGCAAACATACGCATCCTCTGCCCGGCGAAGAAGCCAAAGCGGCCGAAGAATTGAAATTAACGGAAGAGAAATGCCCCGAATGCGGTAATCCTCTCGCCTATCGCCGCGGACGTTTTGGCCCGTTTCTCGGTTGTTCCAAATATCCAGATTGCAAATTCATCAAAAAAGAAAAACTGGAAACGGGAATCGTTTGTCCGCAATGCGGCACGGGCAAAATCATCGGTCGCAAAAGTCGCCGTGGCAGTTTTTTTTACGCTTGCGACGGTTATCCGAAATGCAGATTCATTGTTTCCGATAAACCGACCGGACGCAAATGTTCAATTTGCCAATCATTGATGGTTGAAAAAGAAAACAAAGAATTTTGCAGCAACAAAAGTTGTTCCTCCAACAAAAAAGAAACCGCCTAAAGGTTTCTTTTTTATACTTTACGAACGGTCTTTTCTGTGCTTAAATATTTATGTATGGATATCAAAAATCTCACGCAAATAATTCAAGAAAAACAGCCGCTGGAAACGACCGAGATTTTGCATAAAACTTATGAATTTTTAAAAAACAATCTTGCCGAGTTTTCTTTTTTTGAAAAAAAAGAAATAGAAAAAATCGGTTTTGAAAAGGCTTTAAAAGCGGCCAATGAAAACGCTCGGCTGGAATTTATTTGCGCTTCATTATTGGTTGGATTAGTCAAAAAAAATTCCACCATTTTAAATAAAATAAAAAAAGAACTTAATGATGCGATTTTTGTTTTGTCGGATTGTTATTTTTTTGTCAAAGAAAAAATGCCCGAACAATCGGAAACTCTGGTGGAACACTCTTATCGCACCGCATTAAAATTGGCCAGTATAAAAATCGGAGTTCCCGCCATTTGCGCGGCCATGTTGCATGAAGTTGTTTATTACACCGATTGTTCGCGTGAGGAAATTGAAAAAAGGTTTGGCAAAGACACCGCCAAGTTGGTTTATAACTTTCAAAAAATCAGAACAATCAAAGTAGCGGAAAACGACAAATACGTTCAGCATTTGCGAGAAATGATCATTGCCATGGCCGAAGATTTGCGCGTCATAATGATCAAAATGTGTTCCAATATTGATCGTCTCAAAAATTCGGAATTATTGACGGAAGAAAAGAAAAAAAACGTGGCGATTGAGTCGCGAGAAATCTTGGCGCCGCTGGCCGACCTTCTGGGAATTTGGCAACTGCGTTGGCAATTGGAAGATTATGCTTTTAAAATTTTGGAACCGGAAGAGTATGAAAAAATCGCGAGACGTTTTGATGTTGATGAAAGACATAATCGCGACAAGTATATTATCAAAACAAAAAAAATGGTGGAAAAAATCGCCAAAGAAAACAACATCGCCTGTCAAATTGAAGGGCGATTTAAACATTTCTACAGCATTTACCGAAAGATGAAAGATCACAGCAAATCATTTGACGATATTTGCGATGTTTTTGCTTTGCGCGTCATCGTTGATTCCGAAGACGCTTGTTATCGCATGCTCGGTTTGATTCACCATCTTTGGAAACCAAAAATGCGCCGGATCAAAGATTATCTTTCCGCCCCCAAAAAAAACGGCTATAGATCTTTGCATACTACTGTTTTTGGTTTAAACAGCCGAGCGACCGAATTTCAAATAAGAACCAAAGAAATGGACGCAGAAGCCAATTATGGAATCAGCGCGCACTGGTATTACAAAAACGCCAAAGTCACAACCGCGCCTTGGATTCAAAATTTAATCATTAAACAAGCTCAATACAAAGACAACGAAGAATTTTTATCAAAATTTTCCAGCGAAATTTTGGCGCAAAGAATTTACGTTTATACTCCAAAAGGCGACATTTTGGCTTTGCCCACCGGTTCCACTCCGATTGATTTCGCTTATCACCTTCATTCCGAATTGGGGCACAAATGTTCCGGTGCCATTGTCAACGATATTCCCGTCAAACTGGACCATCAACTTAACACCAATGACATTATCAAAATCATCGTTGATCGTTCACAAAACGGGCCTCAATACGAATGGCTGAAATTTGTCAAAACAAATGCCGCCAAAAAACATATCGCCGCTTTTTTTAATCAACAAAATCAACTATCCGATATCAGACATATTTGATATAATAAAAATATGACTATCAATGACTTGCTGTCAGTCATCAATAAAAAAAATCCCAAAACAGACTTGACCATGGTGGAGTTGGCTTATGATTTTGCGGAAAAAGCCCATCGCGGACAAAAAAGATCCAGCGGAGAAGATTATATCCAGCACTGTTTGGCAACTGCCAAAACTTTAGCGGAATTAAACTTACCATTACCAATAGTTATCGCGGGATTGCTTCATGATGTACCGGAAGACACCAATATAACCATAGATGAAATTAAAAAAAATTTTGGAGCCGATATCGCCAAAATGGTTGAAGGCATCACCAAACTTAGCCATATCAAATATCGCGGAATAGAAAGATATCTGGAAAATCTCCGTAAAATGTTTGTGGCTATGGCCGAAGACATCCGCGTTATTCTGATAAAATTCGCCGATCGTTTGCATAATCTAGGAACACTATATTCACTTCCCGCGGACAAACAAAAAAGAATCGCTCTGGAATCTTTGGAAATTTACGCGCCCATCGCCAATCGTTTGGGAATCGGAGAATTGCAAGCCAAAATTGAAGACTCGGCTTTTCAATACGCTTACCCGACAGAATTTGTCCAAGTAAAAGAAATGATTGAAAAAAATTTACCCCAAAAGAAAAAAACTTTGCAAACAATGATTCGCAAACTGAAAAACCGGTTTGAAAAAGAAAATTTGCCAATTTTGGAAATTTATGGACGAACCAAGCATTACTATAGTCTTTACCGAAAATTACAAAAAAACAACATGGATATCAAACAAATTTATGATTTGGTGGCAATGAGAATCATTGTTTCTGATATTCCACAATGCTACGCGGCTTTGGGAATAATTCACGGGATTTGGAAGCCGATAAGAGGACGAATCAAAGATTATATTTCTCAACCAAAACCAAACGGCTATCAATCTTTGCACACCACAATTTTTGGCGAAGACGAAGAAATCGTGGAAATTCAAATTCGCACGCAAAAGATGAATGAACAAGCGGAATTGGGTATTGCCGCGCATTGGCTTTACAAAGAATCAAATAAAATTTCCAAAAAGGATATTGTTTGGATCAATGATTTGGCCGATTGGCTAAAAACATTGGAAAACGACAATCAATTTTTGGAAGGAGCAAAAATTGATATTTTTCAAAACAGAATTTTTGTTTTTACGCCAAAAGGAGATGTTATTGATTTGCCGGAAGGCGCTACTCCCATTGATTTCGCTTATCACATTCACTCGGACATCGGCAATAAATGCTCCCAAGCGATGGTCAATAACAACATCGTGCCGCTCAATCATTTATTAAAAAACGGCGATATTGTGCAAATAATCACCGACAAAAATCGCAAAGGTCCTAATTCAGAATGGTTAAAATTCATAAAAACCAGAACTGCCCGTCATGAAATAGAATCTCACAAAAATAAAAATTGGATAAAGTTTTTACCAAAATTCAGCAAATAAAAATTATGACAAAAAATCATTGGCTCAAAATCTCGCTTATTGTTTTAGTTTGCGGACTTTTTTCTTTTAATTCAGCTTTGGCGGGCAGCAAAAAAGTCGGCGAAGTTTGCACCGGAAAAAACTCGGACTGCGTTTCCAACAAATGCGACACCACCAAAAATCCGGCCATTTGCGTTTGTTCGGAAAACAGTCATTGCGAAAGCGGGCAATATTGCACAAACGCCAAACAATGCGAATCAAAAGCCATTCCCGGCGCCTTAATGGCTGATGAAACTTCTTGTACTAATCAATGCATCAGCGGCCAATGCTCTTACTTAACTTCCAATCAACAATATTTATGCAAATGCAATAATAATAATCAATGTTCCGCCGGTCAATATTGCAGTTCCCTCGGAAAATGCGAAACGCAAAAAAAAGCCGGCGATGTTTGCACTGCCAAAGAACAATGCCCAAACAAACTGCAATGCGACAAAAAAAATACCAGCGATCAAAACCAAGTTTGTCTTTGCACTTCCAATAGCGAATGTCCGGATAGCAATTATTTTTGTTCTTTGTCCGCAGGAAGCGCTGATTATAAAACTTGCGCCCAAAAAAAAGATCTCGGCGCAACCTGTATTGTAGGCGACAACTGTAAATCAAAAACTTGTTATATTGGCAAATGTATTTGCGACGAAAATAGTGATTGTCCACAAGGTTCAGCCGTTTGCCAAACAGAGAAGACTCAAGCGAATTTTGGTGAATGCATAACAAAACAACCGATTGGCGCGGAATGCGACCCGACCAAGCCAAATCTGTGTATTGGAAATTTATGTTCAGCGGATACGTCTTCCGGAAAAAATTTATGCAAATGCGACGACAATTCACAATGCGCCACTGGCAATTATTGCGAAAAAACCGGCAATCAACTATGTATTCCACAAGTAGCCGATGATCAGCCCTGCCCGGCGGGAGATGAGCAATGTTTGTCCGGCAAATGCGACGAAACATCAAAGATTTGCCTAAAAACAGAAAAGCCGGCTGACAGCGACAGCGGCAATTCAGTAACAGTGCTTGGGCTACCAAATCTTTTGGAAACGGAAAATCCTTCGGTAATCGCCGGCAGAATTATCAGCTTTATAATCGGCATGGTTGGCACGATCGCCTTAATCATGTTTTGTTATGGCGGCTTTTTGTGGCTGATTTCCGGAGGCAAAGAGGAGACCATTGCCAAGGGCAAAGACACTATGATTTGGGCGGTAATCGGTCTGGCCTTGGTCTTTGCCAGTTCCTTGATAGTCAATCAATTAATGAAAATTTTGTCCGGTCAATAATAATATAAATTTAGAGAAAAAAAGCCTTTAAATGGCTTTTTTTATTTGACTTAATATAAAAAAAGTTTTATTATTTACTGTTTTGTTCATTAACAAATGATTCCCCTATCTTTTGAATTTTATTCAAGATAGCCGGGAACAAAGGAGAAAAAATGTCTATTACCCTGATTGCCGTTTTGATTATGCTTGTCTTTGTCGGCATTGCCGGCATCATCAAAGTTGATCCGAAATACCAATTTATTTTGGGCGAAAATTTCGGTTCCAATCCAAGCAAATTATTATTGCCGGGCTTGCATTGGGCTTTCTTCCCATACTCCCAGGTGTTGGCAAAAATCAAGATGGATCGTTTGCAATTAAACATTCCCAATTTTCACGCCGTTTGCTCAATGGATCAAAATCAATTTTCCGAATCATTGCAAACATCATATTCAGGTTTGGCGGAAATCAATTTTCCAAACATCAGCGTCAACTATGAATTAAATTTTGTTGATGAAACCGCACCAGCTCTTAATAATCCTTCGGAAAAAAATTTAAACAAAGAAAAGTTTTTCAACTACAATCGTTATTTGGAAACAACGGCTGACGCCAAAGCCGATCTGTCCGAACTGAATGAAGAAATTTTGGATATCGTCAAGTCCATGCTGATTGGTATAATTTCCAACGGTTATCTGCATGAAACATTAAAAAGTGAATTTTTTATTTATGATGAAAATTCCGGAGATTATACCAAAATCACTTTAAACAATTTGGCAAGAGAAATAAATGCGGAATTGGAAGCAAATAACATTCCGGCAAAAATAACTTCTTTAAAAATTGATTCCGCGCCAATCATTGTTGATAAAACGCTCGCTGACGCTTGGAACAATATCAGTCAAGGAGCAATTCTTGATCAAGCGCAAAAACTGCAACTGGCCAGAAATTTGGCGGCAGCGGAAAAGGAAGTGGAAATCGCCAAAAAACAAGTGGAAAA
>Ga0172375_10000612_pt1 | contig 56925 bp, 91 predicted proteins | sample LakKiv1m_FD_114537 | JGI IMG/M metagenome (GOLD analysis project Ga0172375, IMG submission 114537) | Freshwater microbial communities from Kabuno Bay, South-Kivu, Congo - kab_092012_11.1m | ecosystem: Environmental > Aquatic > Freshwater > Lake | place: Democratic Republic of the Congo...
GCGCTGCATTGCAGATAATCCGGTATGGCAAAATACAGTCTGGAAATTTTCCCATCTTTCCTGGGGTTATCCGGGTCATAACTTCTATGGCCGTGACGCTTTTGGAGGTCCCTTTTAAGATCCGCCCTACTGATCTTTAACTCAACCTCATAGGCATAATTATTTTTAGTCAGTACCAAGAGGTCGATTTCATACAGATTCAGCCCCCACGACACATTGGGAACGGTAAGGTTCACCCGAGGATTGAAATACTGGGCGACGGCGATCTCCATTTCCAGGGTCGTTATTTTAGCCACGGCTTCTTCTTTCCCACCGCCTTACTTAAATCAAGCATGGCCTTGCTGATTACTTGCCTTAGATAATTATTCCCTGTTTTGACCGGCTCTTCGTTATCCCTGATCCGATTAACCATCCAGACCGCCCGATTGATTTCAGTATGGGCATTAATAATAAATTGGTATCTTATTTCTCCCACGGCACTTCCTCCCATTATTTCCCCTCTATAGCCGGACACCCATCCCGGCTGGTGCAGATTTCCCGGCAGTATTCAAGATGTTTTTGCCCTCCATTGGGGCAGTCGATTAATTGCTCCGGTTTAGGCGTCTCCGGGTCGGTGGTATCTTTGGCCGTCTTAGGGGTTGAACGTTGATCCTGGGGCTTGGGCGTGTTTCTAACCCATGCAATAAACCCTTCCCATGTCGGGTTTGATTCTCCTGCGGTAAGATATTGCTTTAAACGCTCTCTGGCCTGGGGTTGTTTATCTTTAGGGAGCTTGGAGATTTCGGATTCAAAGGGTTGGTTGTTTTGCTTGGCTTGTGTTTTTTCGGTTGGCTTAATTACTTCTCCCTCAAGCGGTATTTCATCTGCGGTGTATGGCAATCCCCCTATTTCCTCCGGGAAAGCTGTCCTGAAAGCCTGTGCTATAGCAACCTTGCGAAGCATAGTTTTTGGTTTAGATTTCCACATAGAATTACCAAGATTATATTCCTCAGCCCACACCTTGATAGTTAAGGGTTTAGACCAATCCTTCCGGTAAACGGTACACCACGCTTGTTTACCGTCATCGGAAACATCTGCTTCCCATCCATCCAGTTTCCCCGACCTCTCGGCCCGTTTCAAATACACCTCATAGCCGGTAATGATATTAAACCTGTCTCCGTAGGGAATAGCATAAACCTCCCGTTTAAAGGGATTCAGATTGTTAATATGGGCAACCTGATAAAACATGTTCTTTTGTTGTTCGGTTAATTTTGTTCCAGACGAAAACAGGTAGTTATCAATATCTTGTTTTGAAATTAATAGTTGAACATCTGCCTTAACCATCTCATACTTTTCTTGCGTTTCCATAATTCCTCCCTATACTCTTTGTTTTAGTTTTTTATCTAAATCGTATGCTTTTCTGAATAGTTTAAACTGCTCCCAAGCATCATCCAGTTCGCTCCAAAAGTGGTGTGCAAAGTCTGCGTGTTCTTTGGAAAACCTTAAAAGGTGAAAGCCCCCCGTTATTGGTTCAGAAGGATTGTTTTCCTCCCATAATTGTTTATAGGCTGATATTTGCAGTAGATAGTCGGGATAAATGGCGTTGCTTGTCTTAAAATCTAAAATACAAAGATCGCCCCTTGAATCAAACCCCAAGGCATCCGGGCAACCTCCAAACATAAATTCAGTGCTTACCATTTCCATTTCTTGGTAAACTATTTCAATTTTGTTATCTTCTTGCCAACGGACATAGTTTAAATACCCCTGTGAGGCTTGCGATACTATTTCTTGCGGTACGTCTGTAAGGTCTGGTAACGGCTTCCGGTATATGTGTGATTCAACCATACTGTGGGCCAATGTTCCCGCCTCAGCCGCTTCATCTCTCTTGTCATATAGGGAAGATATTTCCCCCCTTTCTGCCGCCTTGCCCTGCTCAAAGGCCCAATAAAGTAATCCACCAGAATCTTTAAAGCGGCCAATTATAGTTGTAACTCCGGGAACTGTTTTACCGTTTACTTTATACCCACCTTTCGGATGTGGCATTACTCATCCCCCCTATCTGTATCTCATTAAAAAATCAGCAATATCCCTTAACTCGTCAGCTTTCTTAATAAAACTGCATTCATCATAGGCAATGGTTTCGCCCCTGCTGATCCTGTATTGATTAAGTGACACCATGCCTTGAATTTCGGCCTCTATTGCCAGTATGTTTGCTCTGGTTGCTAAAAAATAAGCCTCATCCATTTTCTCGTCCCCCTTTTCTGGCGCTTGGAGGCTCTTTGTATTTCCAGCCCATTTCTTTTTTTTTAGTCATCTTCCCCCCTCATCTCCTGGATACCCCACCGGATATACTCATCCATAGCGGAAGGGTTCTCGTTAAAATACCGTTCCATCCAGGCATATTTCCGGTTTTCGTCCTGAGTCAATTCAAACCTGGCGTCCTCACGAAACCAGGACTCATGAAGTTTGTCCACAATTCGGTCGCCAGTTGCCCTCGGCCTGACGATCATCCCGTTTCCATGATGGGCCTTTAGCCCGTAGTCCTGTTGACGTTCCATGGTTCCTCCTTCTGTGTATCATGCGCTTTTTCGTGATACACGGTTTCCGCTCAATTACTTGTTATGCGTCTTGCGGAAGTATCGCCTCACACTCACGCCACAGCCTCGCAGGGTCGTGGTGCCGCGTGAAGTCCAGCAACACCTTCAAGGCCTCTCGGTCCATACCAAGCGAGTGAACTGGGTCGTGTTGCGACAGCAGCAAAGCGCAGCATTCCCGAGTCAGGGCCAGATCAAGCCTTGCTTCTACGTTTTCGCGCTCGGCCATCCACCGCTTCACGGTGTCGTTGTTGCAGGGACATATACCAAATTCGTTCATGTCTTCCTCCTTTCATCACACGCCTAACCTGGCGTTGCAGCGGACCCGTGTGCCACGGCCCGCCGAACTTTTCGTTAGTATTAATAAATAACGGCGTAGTAAATTACATAAAACCATGAAAATATGCCGTGTAAAATAGCCCATAAAATTGATTTATTAATGCTCCATGAAATAGTTACTGCTATCGCAGACCCTAAACCAATTCCAGAACTTGTTGCTGTTTCTTTATTCATAATGATGAACCTTTCTTTAATTAAAAATACTAACAAGGTCAATTCAGCGGACTCGTTCCTCACCGCTGATTTTTTCGTTGGCCTTCACAATGTCGGGGTGGCATTCCGTGCAGTACGCCTCACGACGAAACGGCGTGTAGCTCTGACCAGGTGTCCCGGCCCACTCCGACCACTCGTACCTCTCCCGCACCTTGTCGCACCCCGTGCATTTGCCACGAGGAAGGCGAACAAGGCGATGGAGGACTACCTTCATTCGCTCGCTTCGCTCACTCATTTCGGAGCCTCAACTTTCTCGTTATGTGGAACTTTTGGCTAAATCACCAGCCATTATTTCTACTGTATAACCTTCTCTATTAGCAACTTGTAGAAATCCAAAATCAAACCTTGTTCCCTCAGTAAATCTATAATGGTCAGAGGCAGTTACTCGTAGTTCGTGTTCATATCCTGTTTTAGGGTCGCATTTAACCCATATTGCAATTATTTTTTTCATCTTTTCCATTTTAATCTCCCGCCAAAAGTCCACATAACAAGCCAATCAAACCGACAAAAAATATCGGTGGTGCTGTTAAGGGTCTTGGCTATTTTTAATTTGTAAATCATTTAATTATTTCATTCTCATTTTTTGCGGTTTATCGGCAAAGCGTTAGGCGGCACATCGCCAGATGCTCCTGCGAGTATCCCGCCAGGTGCGTACATCGCCTCAAACTCTCCGTCCCACTGCACGAAAGAGCGCGTCCCGTCGTGCATCGCCCAAAGCTTGCCGCATCGCGTACAGCCGACTTTCCGCGCTCCGTGGTTCAACACTCGCTCAACAATGTAGCGATGGCCGAATACTGCGCAAATCAACCGTTCGAGCATATATCAACCCTCCTCGCCTAACCCGGCGTTCGAGCGGGACGCTTCGCCTATCGGCTTCGCGCCCCTCAACTTTGCGTTATGTGTTGAAGGGAGACCGTCATGTCACAATTTGGATTACCTTGTTTTTTAGAAAATTTAAGGCTTTTCGCAAACCCACAGACAGAGCCAGAAAAATACAATCTTTACAATGGTCTTCGGAGTATGTCTGAGGGCCTTGCATCTTTAGTCCTAATCGTTGACAATATTCAGACGCAGTTAGATCAGATAAATAGAAAATTGGATCAGCTTTCATAATAACCTCCTATTAAAAATTAAATCACATAACAACCGGCTCGACTTGACGAGCAAGTCAGCCGGGACGTTATGCTCTTTGAATCTGGCTTGCAATGTAGGGTTGCAAGGTTGGGCAAATACCTTTCAGAGGAGGTGGTTAACTTGAAAAAGTTAATACACATTTTGAAGGGGGCGCGCTTCCGAGTTATTAATCATTTGTACCACCCTTGAACGTGTTAGGCTATCATTTTTGAGTTCAAGAGCCGCTTGATTAGACTTTGGAAGGCAGAAGGTAATAGTAATGTCTCTTTCTGCTTCGATAGTCGGGCAAAGGGAACACACATTACCGCGCCGCCCTTCTTTTCCATTCCTACATTGCAAGCCAGATTCAAAGATCGTTTGTGGCTAATACCCACGAAAATATTATAAAAAAATAAAAGTTGATAGCATAACCACCGGCTCGACCTCGACCGCCAAAAGACGGCGGCAGGTCAGCCGGAGCGTTATGCGTAAATATCACCATCACCTATTTGCCTCAAAGAACGCTTGTGCAAATCCAGGCGGTGTAATTGCCCTGCGTTCCTGCCTTGTGTATTTGCCGTAATATTCCGGGTATATGTCCTTGCTCTTGAGCATCGAAAACTTAACCATGCCAGACGGCTTCTCGGTTGTTTTCGGAAGGGGCTTGTTGAACTTACCCCACAGCGCCGTTGTCTTCTGGTAGTTGTCTCCATATTCCCACGGCTGGAAGATCATCGCTGGTTCTTTTAGCCACTTCTTGAGCAAGCTGTTTGCCGGATTCTCTATGGCCCAAAACTTCGGCTGTGCGGTCAGTATTATCCGGCAACATGCCGCAGCCACTTCAAGCCCTGCCTCGAAATCGTGCGTGTAGTTTCCCTTGCAATGGAAATATTTGGCTATGCTGAAATTATCGCAGGGCGTGGCGGCTAAAATGCCGTACACGTTATCAGGTGGTATGTAGAGCCTGACATCATCAGTAGGCAGAGTTACTATTCTCACATCATAGCCTGCTTCGACATAGGGGCGGCTCCATGAGCCCGTGCCTCCACAAAGATCAAGAATGATACGATGCGCATAACAAGCGCATCGAGAGGGACGCGGTATCCCGCCGTCTTCTTTTTTCATTTCTGCCTTATTCACCGCGCCCCTCATGCTTGTCGTTATTTCCCCCTGTTCGGTTCATTAGGATCAATTGTTTGTTTATAAGACCACATAATAAAATCAAGAATTGTTTCTGATAAACTTCCCCCGGTAATATTGATCCAGTCTGCAACTAATTCGTCCAAGCATTTATGTAATTCAATGTGCCTGATTTTATGCTCTGATTTACTCATATTCCTGTAGTCCTTTTGTGTTCCCATCAATTTCTTCCTTTCAGTATTATACATATCGAACGCTTTTGGGTTGCCGTAGTAATTCCCGCTTTCATCAAGAAACAAAAGGTTCCGTTTTCTAAATGTGCCTTTGCAATTATGAGGGCCAATACCGCCCAAGTTTCTTCCACACCATAGGCATTTATAGGGCTTGTTATTCATCATCCCTCCAATTCCAGTTTGAGCTGTCCCGCCAGTTTTGCGGCGGTTATGTTTCCCTGAATTGATACCGTCCTTAGATAGTCGAAGGCCCTGCGTCTGAGTTGTTCAATCCATGTCTTGTGTTCTTCGGGGTCAACTATCCACCAGTAACCCACTTCAAAGTCGGCCCCTATGGGATGTCCAAATCGCCTGAAATCCCGGATAATCTTTTGGACCTGCTTTTGTCCAACCCCGGTCATTCCGGTTATTTCCCGGCTTGTCATGGCGTTTTCCCGGCCTTGACAACTGAGGTAAAGCAATGACAGGATGTTCTTTTCAGACTGGTTTGTGTGTGCGTACATTATTTCCCTCCCTTTGACGCCTGCTTCCGGGCCATCAAAAACCCCCAATAATTACCGTCCTGAAGCTCGCCAGTTACCCACCGAAGGGCATCAATATTGCCTAAGCAGTAGGTCTTGTTCTTAGCCTCTCCGTAGACCTTATTCAATTCCCGGATCATAAACTCAGCCTTGGCTTTCTGGTCCTTTTGGGCCTGAACCAGTTCGGAAAGTTGCCGGTCAAGTCTGCGATTGAGCGTCCCAAGAAATAACCCTGCTATCAGGGTAAGGATAATCAAGGCGATAAAGATTATTTCAAGTGTTGTCATTCCCCACCTGCCTTTCCCGTTGTTCCCGGTATTCGGTTTCGCTCGATTTGAGTAGGGCCACGACTATCAATGAAATCCAAGCCCCGACAAAACAGCCAAGTATAAAGCTAAGCATATTTACCTCCCCGTCAGCCTATTTTTCTTTCCGTTACAGGACCGATAGGGAAACGGCCCTCCCATTTTCTGCCATTGCTCACGAAGCGCCCGGTTTTCAAACCTCGCCGCCCATGCTCCTCTTTCGTGGTCCCTTGCCGTTTTACCTACACGCATTATTTTACTTTCATTCATCCTCTTTGCCTCCTCTCTGCCTTGCAATGACAGCAAACATTACTTAAACCGTCTTTGCTTTTCACATTTGGTGTAAAGTCCTTCTTGACCCTCAGACGCCCGCATACATGACAACGCTTATATCTGACGTCCTTAAGCGATATCTTACTATTTTCATAAATATCACGTTCCTTACGCCACCGACCTCCACGGAAAGCGTTCTTACGGCTCGGCTTATGGTAGGTCGTTTCCTTTACCGGGCTTTCGTTCCAGTCGGTAAACAGCTTAATGGCTTGGTACTGTCGGCATCGGTAACAGGAGCTTTCATGGCCCATGATTTTTCCAAGCAGGTCATGTCTGGTTAGGCATGAATCAACCGATAAGCGGCAATGGAGGCGGGCGCAATTCATTTCTTCAACCTCCCGTTTAAATCATAGTCACCGAGCTTTTTAATGTACTCGGCCCGGTCGTGAACAAACAGACAGATAATCCCGATACCGATTGCCGCACACAATCCCATCTGCACCCACGCCCACCAGGGCATTGACATTAATTGGTTGAAATAGGATCGGATCATTTGGCCTCCTTTAAGAAATCCAAACACTGATTGTGCCCCGGTTCTTCAAGAAACCATTCGCCAGTAGCCCTTTTCGATGGCAAGCATTTTCCATTCATCTCCAACTTTTTCCACGTTGTCTTGCCTTTATTAACTAATGAGTTGGCCGTCACGTAACAAGAACCACACAATCCCCGACTGCGGACTTCCCTATCACAATTAGGTTTTAAACACTTCATCTCTTCCCCCTTTCTTATTAAACCGACCGAATACCGGCAGCATGGGACTGGCCCATTCTTCCAATTTTTGAACTTTAGCCGCCAATTCCTCGGCCCTGGCTCTTTGAAAATCAGCCCTGGCAGACATCTCAAACAAACGCCTGGCGTATAAAAATCCGCAGGTAATAAACCCCGCGACCGCCCCGACAAAACATCCGACAATAAACCAGATCATGTCTCCTCTGCCTTTCCCGGAAATATTAGATAGTCAACTTCTCCGGTAGGGTCCTCGACTCTATGGCCTGCGAAACATTCGTCCTTCTCTGGCCCGTCGCAGGGCATTAAATCGTTTATTTCACACCCGCATTCAGCCCACGGACAGGATAGGCCGTCATACCCGTTTTTCTCCAGATACTCCCTGATCATTTCTTTGATTGTAGGTGCCATATTTCACACCCCCTTCTGCCGTTTATTCCCGACCGGCGGCCTGGTCTTATCCAAGTCTTCCGGGAAAAGGTAAAACTTCTTCCCGTTATCAAAAACTATGCCAAGTTCGCCGATTTCGGTGATCTCAAAAACAACCCCGACCTCCCCGGCGACCTTTACTTTATCGTTGATTTTGTATTTTTTTGATTTCATGGCTACCGTTTTATCATAAGAATTTAGTGGAATCAAGGCGGGTTAAAGCAGATTACGGGAGATTAGGGGAGATTATAAAATTCGGATATAATAAAATCAATAGGTTATAAATTGTGAACTAATTAAATTAGCCTTTTTTAAACAATATCAAACATCAATCCAATCAGTATCGGGCAATTCCCATGCGTCTATGCCCCATTTGGTCTTTAGGTCTTCAAGGTCCTTATCAATCTTATCCACGTCATCCAGATGCCTTGACCTCTCCATGAGTAAAAACATGGCAAAAATTCGGGCCTCTTTAACGTCTCTAATGCAGCGTCTATTCTGTTTAGGCATATTCACCTCTATTTGTTTTTGACATAGGCCTGGAGCCGTCTCCCCGCATACCCTCGAAAAACAAAGGAAAAAATAAAACGTATGGGGAAGCAAAAAAGGTCTTTGATTCGTCGTCAAAGCAGAAAAGCATCACACCTTTATCAGACCATCCGTATCGTGGATCAAGCGCCCGCCCTTGCCTTTCGGGTATGGCAAGGAACCCTAATACAATATGCGTCTAAGGTCTGTTTATCTTTTGGGGGTCGGCTCCTGTAACCCGGCTGATGTTTTTCAAAACCAAATAGCCCATCTATCGAACCCTTTCGGGAACCAGGGAATATGCGCTAATTGAACCCTGATTTTTGGCAATAAAAAACCCGCTTGGGTCATAAGACCTAAGCGGGTCCAACAAAAAGGAGATAGCCCATCAATCGAACCCTTTCGGGAATCGAGGTTGAGCAGACCTCTCGATAGATGGCAATATTATGATATTGTTTACTTTTTAGGTTGCTCATACCCTTAGCTATATCCTTTTATTTATTTATTGTATTAATCATACCACAAAAAAACACGGATGTCAAGGTTAAAGTATCCGTTTCTCAATATTCTTGATCTCCCCGTCCCGGACATGGATAATGGGGAAGCCAAGCATGTTAGGATTCAGGCCCATCCTTTCGGCATACCCGCTTGCCTCGGATGTTTCTTGATACAGTTTATAAAATGACCCGGTGTTGACGTAATATCTAAGGTCAGGGTGAATATAATCCCCGTTATCAGGTTGGGTGTATTGTTGTTTCAGGTACTTTTCACCACAGAGATATAATTCAGGGGTCGGAGGTTTAACCAGGAGCTTGTGACTATGCCCCATCGCCATAACATTACAATGGCCGACCTTCAAAAATAACTGCCGCTTCAAAGACCTCAGCATGGAGTGTTCCCGTTCATCCGGGGCCGGGAGCTTGCTATCCACCGCCCCGAAACCATGCGCAACATAGAGGCGGTACTGAAGCTCATCCTTTGTGGTGTAAACCGATATGACGGCTGAATAAGACCCATAGGGAACGTCCAGACCGTCCGCAATGAATTTAGATACATTCCCGAACTTTGACAACTTGGCCTCATGGTTCCCCAATAACCAGGCTATGAATTTCTTACGGATGGGATAGAAGTCTTTAATACAATGGTTGGCTTGCTGAAGGGGAATAGGTTCTTCCAGGGTGTCGGGGTCATACCTCTTATCGTCAACAATTATGGCTTCAATCGCATCCCCCATGAATACCGCCCTGGTTTCGGTCTTGTTGGTCCCGATAAACTCAATGGCCTCGCCTATCCCGTCCTCATGTCTAAGGGTCGTACCGTAATGCGTATCACCCAACAAAACTAAATCGTGGTCCGGTTTGGTTTGGATTTTGAAAAGTTGCAATTTCCCATTCCTTAAATTTTGGTTGAAGTAAATGATAACGGCAATTCAGGCAGGTTTTTAATCCGCTATCACAATCAGTAATTAACTCACCGCCGCACTTTATACACCGACCTGAATCAAATCTGTTTTTCACAGTTCCCGCACTATATTCAACATGCTTTTGATGGTGATATTCACACCGGCCCGAAAATGGAGGGACTGCCGGTCTTGAGCAATGCTTGCATAATCCTTTTTCTAAATGTCTTAGCTTATACCTTTTTTGACTGGTCATTTTGTTGACTGTTATCCATAAGTGCCGACCTTTTGTTCCTGGTCTTTTTAAACATAGCCAATAGCTGGGGATTGTCTATAAAAAGCTGTTGCATGGCGCAAGCAAGGGACTGGATGACTTGATGGTTAAGATTGAGTTCAAGGCAGGAGTTTATGATTTCAAGGCTTTCATGCAATATTACATCCCGGCATTGGGACGGGGCATAGGTTGGCATATAACTGATTTTGTTTTGGCCTATGGCGGCCAGTCCCCCGGCCCCCTGGTGTTCCTCAAGATTCTCGTCTGCGATCACTTCGTAAACGTGGCCCAAAATCTTCAGGTGGTCAATCATGCTTTTCCCTCACTATCCGCAATCGTTCGGGGTCGTGTTTGTTTCCGTAACAGCCGAAATAATCTAAGACCCACCATAACAGGGCTTCCGGTGCGTCCAGTTCATCGCCCTCCACATCATCTTCGATAACGTGCCTTACTATTAATTCTTTACCCTCATTATCTTCTTCGGGATATTCAATAAGGAATCCGTTTTCGACTTTTTCGATTGAGCAGAACCATGACATTTTAATAACTCCTTACTTTTGACAATGCACCAATTCCGGGTACTTTCGGGCCAAATATGGGTACAGGCAAGGCACTTCACCCTCTGGCCGGATAAGGCTTTGAGGCCCAACCAATCGCCGCATAATTTGCATATTACCTCTGCATCCCCGTATGTTTTCGTCATCCATATAATCTCCTACCCCACCAGTACCGATTTGACCTTATTCCAAAAAGTAACGGTTTTAGTTACTGGCTGCGGATCTGAAACAGAACCGGCCTCAAAATGTCCAACATCCCAAGATATGACCGGGTTCCCTCCCCATTCTTCCCATATATCATGATACCGTTTAATAATATCTTTCGGCCATTTTTGGAGAAATACACCGTTTTCATCAAAAAGCAGGATGTCAGCCGCTTTCCCTACTTGATGAGCAGACCTCTTTGTATAGCCGTCCAGTTTTGAAGCCCCGGCCTTAAATAATCTGTTTTGTTCTTCGGCGGTTCTTTTTATATAATCCAAGGCGGGTCTAAGGGTGTGGAACCCCAATTTTCTTTCCTGCTCAATTAGGAGTATTAGGCGGGCGATCTTGAGGGTAAATTCCGACCGGCTCATTTGCGTTCAAGCCTTCCCTTATGTTCGTTGACGACCTCGGCCAATCGTTCAAGTCGGTTAAGGGTTTCGTCAATCCTGTGTTCCTGCCTGACATTGTCTACGCAAATAAAATCTATCTTGGTTTCCAGTTTAGCGACAGAAATGTAACCACTAACGGCCCCGGCAATAGCGGCAATTATAAGCGCTTCAATAATCCGTGGAATGTTCGGCCTTGGGTTTCCCGACCCGGTTACTAAAAAGAAAGGAATGAAGTTTAAGATTTTATCCATTAACGTATCCTCGGCCTATGGTATGTTGGGAGGGTTAATTGCAGGGTCGGCAGGCTTGGTAAAAAATTGCCGAAGGATAAACAGCACCGGGCCACTGACCATCAGGATTTTAGAGGCCCATTCTGTCGGCAGAAGCCCTAAAACATTAGGATCTGTAATAATGCCCAAGCCTAACAGGAGTAATGCCGTCCAGTTAATTTTACTCTTTACTGGATTCATAATCTCACCCCCTCTTTATTTGTTTATGTTTTAATATCTCACGCAAAATAAACTCAAACAAATATGCCCCAGATTCATTTGGGTCTATTCTGCGGTCTGCAAGGATAGAGTAAACAGCATGATATATTTCATGGCATAACACCGATAGCTTATTCTTTGACCAGACAATATCAATTGTATACTCTTCGATTCCTACCTGAATATGTCCTCCGTCGGTTTTCTCATATAAGGCTAAATCAGAAAACAACCCATCAATATTGGGAATGTGTTTTTTTATTATTTCCCTAAATTTTTCATGGCTCTCTGAAATCAACATCCAGATATTAGCCTTATGAACCGGGTCATAGATGAAAACAATTCCATCTTTATCAACCCAAGAATTGGCTATTTCGTTTTTATCCAATTCACCCCCTCTTTACTTTATTCCAAAACTTGCTTAGAAATTTCCAGTCTGTTTCTTTTTTGAATAATGTCACTTCCGTTACCCCATCCATGTCCTTATCCTTCTGGCGTTCCTCTTTGATAGTCGGATCGCCTTCATACTGAGGATGGGGTTTGTATTCAGGCTTTTTCCAGGTTATGTTCATTTCAATACTTCCATTTCGGTATTCGATTCTGGCGTATTCTCATGAGCTTCTTCACAATGATGAAAATGCCCTTCAAATGGATGGGCTAAGAAGTTTACAACCTTCTCCATCCATGACCCATGCCAGTTTCGCCCCAACCTTGCACTTATCGTTTCCTCTGGTGATCCTCCAAGAAGGGAATTAACAGCAAGATCAAGCGTAAATAGCTGGTTAAAAACCCATTGACTGAATTTTGACTTAGCCATTAATACTCACTCCCCGGGACAATGTCCCCCAACTGCACCCGATCACCGAACCCGGCCAACCGAGCCCTGATCTCGGGAGCAATCCTAATTGCTTTCTCATAATCACCTCCTATGGAATCGTAATATTTCCTGCGCCAGTCTGTAGTGCTATCCCAAGAGTTAAATCAAATACGGGCTCTACCCAATAATTAGAATTAGAGCCAGAGGCCACATTCGGGAAAGCGGCACTGTCCACATATCTATAATAGCCCTGACTGGCCGTAAGAAATGAACTGGTCATATCTCCCGGAAAATAACCACTGGTCCGGCTATAGTATCCTGCGGGCATGTAAACCGAGATATAATAATCCCTACCTGTATAAATTTGAATTGGGGTACTAAAGGCTTGTGTTTGCCAACCTGTTTCTCCCTCACCACTAAAATTTACTGTGCCTAAAGAGGTTCCTGAGCTATCATAAACCGTGCAAGTGTGAGTACCAGTATTATTAGTAGTTTTGTAAAACCGGCAATCCGTCAATACCCCATGATGAGCCACGGAAAACTTGACCCCAAGATTGACCTCTCTGCCGTCCCCCTCCTCTGATCCAGGCGTAACGGTCGATGGGTTCCAAAATGTTAGATCAACATACCCACCCTCTCCTGTCGGAGCTGATTGAGTGCTGTTATTGGTTACTGATTCAGTCGTGAGCGTTCCAAGGTCATTGCCAGCACTATCCTCCACCCCATTCCCTGGATTAGTAAAACTCAAGGTCAAGGTCTCAGTTGAATAGATCACCCTGGAGGTTGTGTAAACCAGGACGGCACTGTATTCCCCTGAAGAATAAGACACCGTTGCGGCTCCCTCCGTAGGGGCCACAGTGAAGCCTGTATTGCCCCCGGCTCCAAACTTAACCGCTTCAGACAGTGTAACGGTCAGGGTCCGGCCATCTTCGGCCAGAACAGCACCTGAGAATGTTGGAGCTATAACATCCGATTCCGATGCGGTTGTAAAATTAATCAGACTGCTGGAAGTGTTAGCATTGGATGATCCGTCAATACATCGGACATAATAGGTGAACGAATCAGAACAAGCCAATTCAGTTAGATTTTGCGAATGGCTAACTCCTCCGGTCGTGCTGAAGGTGTTGGGCAGGGAAGCGTAGGCAACATCCGAGGTTCCATATTTGCAAGTAGCGGCCTCGTTTGTGGTCAAGCTGATGGTCACGTTAGCTGTCGGTCCCGGACTGCAAGCCTGTTGACCAGTAGGAGACAGATTAGATAATACGGGGGGGGTTGTGTCTGGCTCTCCTTCGTTGCGTAGTGGATGAGGATAGGTATAGGGCGTATAGGGATAATAGGCGTTTGCTCCGGAATCAGAGAAAGTCATCTTATTATCATTGTCCGGTGATCGAGTATATCTATTTCCGGCAGTTTCCCAAGGCGGCTTTCCCGGACTTACATACAGGGTTTGCTTGCCACCAGTTGCTTGGGGAGCGTGCATGAAATAATCACGGCCTTCTTGAAACCAGACATTAGTGGGTTCTCTAACTGGTGCTGGGTCTTCCACTTCATTAAATACATTATTCCAAATAAAAGTGTTATAAATTTGGTCCCAAGCAGGGTAATCACTTTCACTACGCTTTGTAACTATTGTGCTTCCGTCTTCAACCGATTCTTCCTCCCTGAATTTAATTCTTACCGTATTGGTTGATGTTATATTATTGTCGTGCATCAAAACAGACCCACCACGGAAAATAATATCTTGAAGAAAATTATGAGTAAATAAATTATTATAAATTTCACAGACAGGATGACCCCTCAAAACACCTGTCCTATTTAGGTCTCCTCCATTGCCATGAGTCATAATGGCATTATCCATTTGCTCCTGCCCAACGCAAAACTGAGACCCATCGAAGGTGTTATACCGAATTACAAAATTCCCGTCATGCCCGGATTCAATATGATTATTAGTATCAACACACCCCCCCATACCAGTATTGGTTCGTTTAAAGGTGTTCTCTTCCACATAGAGAGTTCCGGTCCCCATATCATTTCCGGCTAAAATAGGACGACCCCAAAAACCACCTTCCCCATCGCCCAATAGACTTATAGAAATATTACTATTTAGAAAGCAGTTACTATGTACCACACCCCGGATATATCCATTAATTTCAAGCTGCGGTTTTCCCCCATCAAAACGATTATGATCGATATGTAATTGTGAGTGAGTTCCGCTCACGGTAACAGCATATCTATTATAAGAAGTAGGTCCTCCAAGATTAAACCGAAAACCACTTATTCTAATCTCCCCCGTAGTTGTGCCAGTAATGTTAAAAAATCCATCATTTGAAGAAGTTGTCAGTGTTGTCCCAGTATTGGTACAGGGTGAGGATGTTGTGCTGTCAGCCCCGAATATGCTTATATTTTTAGATATGGTGATTCCGCCTGTCCAATAGCAACTTCCCGCAGGAACCAAAACAGTATCACCTTCCGAGGCCGCATCATAGGCTGTTTGGACATGGGCTAAGGAACAGGAATCGGCCACATGGGTGTCGGCCCAGGCATAGGCCGGGAGGATAAGAAGGATCAAAGCGATCAGGAGTTTTTTCATTTTATCACATAGATATAAAAAATACAATCATTTGACTCAATATGCCAACTGGTATCATAATAGCCGCTATTTCCGCTATGAGAGCAGCTCGTTTCTCTTCGCCCAAGCAGCACTACATTATCCCAATCCCCGCCAGTATAATAAAGGGTAACTACATAATAAGTGTCAGAAGATAATGTGATCCTATCATCTCCGGTAAAATCAAATGTTATTAGTGCTGGACTGGTTGTTAATCCAGATACGTCAAATGTATCTGATGTAGCCAACGGTGATCCTGTTGGCACACTACTTGACCCATAAGTCCCGGAATGGGCAAATAACCTGGCTACAGCATTGCCCGTAGGACTGCCAATTTTAGACAGATAAAATTTTACAGAATCAAGTGTTCCTCCGCCAGAAGTGAACGACTGATACGATTCCGGACCATATGAATTAACCCACGCTTCTTTATCAGACTCATAATTAGATTCTGGATAATAATCATCAATAACAAGACCCCCTGATCCTCCCCCCGCCATATAAGGATTCATTTTGGCTATTTCCTGCCCCTGAGCCAACAAGGCAAAAGCTAAAACGAGCATAAAAGAAAGCGCAAATCTTTTAAACATAGAACCTCCTAATAGGTACTGTCCAACATAATCTTGGCTTTATATTTAATCTCAATGCCCGCTACGGCAATTCCCTGACCATAGGTATCATCCACGTCACGGAATAATTTCAGCATGGCTGATTCCCCTGCCAATATGTTTGTGACCGTTATTTCCGATGACCAAGAACTTGACCAACGATCATGTTGGGCATAGGTCGCATCAGCAGTGAACGTACTATTCACCCCGGTTCCAAGGGTACAACCTCCGTCATCAGAGGCCCCAACCGAACACCCTGCCAGGTTGAAAATAATGGTCTCAGTATTAGCCGGGGCCGTGGCATTATCGACAAAACCAATAACCCTGAATTTAATCCCACCAACATAATCATCGGGGACTATCCAGTGAATTTCCACGTCTTTATCGGCATCAGCGGCAAAAACCCTAACCCTGCTTTTACGTGTGTCTGCCCAAATAGTAGCAGTTGCCGGAGCAGCGGCCCCATCTTCTGCATAAGCAATCGGAATATACTCAGTTTTTACAATGGTTGTGTAACCAGTGCCGCCCTCAATTATTGTAGAGGCATTATCCGACAATGTCTTAACTCTGGCCGTAGAACCACCAGTATTCAATCTAATGGCCGCTGAACCATAGGTAACAGAATCACCGGTAGTCGGATCGGGAAAATAAAGAGTTTTGTCATCGGTGTGTAAAAACGAGGTTGTCAGGGTTTTGCCATTCGTTGATCCAGATAGTAAAACCTTCAGGTAGCCCTTGCTTGCCGTAGCAGAGATAAATTGTGCGGCTGCATCGTCTAACTGGAAACTGGTATAAAAACCAAGGGTTCCGCTATTGTTTACCCCAAAAAAGCTGTTATTGGCACCTTTGGTGATAACCGTAGCGGCCCCGGCCCCTGATCCTACCAAAACATCCCCGGCGGCTACGATAGTTGAGGCCAGTAAATAAGTAGTTGGGGCTGTATTACAGACAATACCTGTCCCAGTAACAAAGGTACACAGATAGGTGTTGGTCAAGGTTCCAACATTCTGAGCCGAAGCAGTTCCAAGTGACTCAAATTTATCTCTAACAGCATCCTTACATGGAGAGTAAGAACTATCCCCGTTCCAAGCCGTGGCATCATAGGCATCATTATTACAAGCTGATCCCCCCCCACTACCACCAGACAACCCATCATTCGCTAACTGAGCATTAGATAAAGTCGCTATAAACAAAAGGCCAACAATGAATATAAATATCTTTTTCATTTATGTTCTCCTAAATCATTAATAAAAATTATATATTTCAATTTGGCCCCCGAACTGGCAACCGTATTGATACACCTGAAATTTCTAACGGCATTTGCTCCACGGATAACCCACGACCCACCCGAAGCTAATTGTATCCCCACATTCGTTCCTGCCGCTATCGTAGGCGTAGTCCCGGCAACCGTAAAGGTAATGGTAGCTGTCTCAACAACTATTAGGGCCGCTTTAGGGAATATCGTCCTACCGCTTCCGTCCGTGGTGGATAGATAAGACGAACTAAACCCGACAGAAGAGGTCGTATCTGATATGGTTCCTTCGTAAACAGGTTCCCCGTAAATAGCAAATACATCCGAAACCGCTTGCACCCCTAACGGAATTACAAACAATCCAATAATTAAGGTAATGGTTAAAATCAGTCTTTTCATTGTTGGCCTCCTAATCTGCGAATGCTTCTTGAATTTCCATATATTCTGGTCTTGCTATCCTCGGTAGCCGTTTTAGGTCGGCAACTTCGGGAGCAATCATTTTTAATAAATGATCTTGTATCCCCTTTTTATTGGGAATAATCATATCATCAAGATCGGCTTTTTCGTTGTGTTTTGTTATCCAGGCCATAGCCTTGTCAAGTTTCTTGTCTCCCCGTTCTTCTTTGCCCTGGGTCATATCAAAAATAGCTGAAGCTATCAACCAATTGGCTTTTTTATTATATTTAGTAGCACGTTCAGTAAGTAATATTCTGGCATTTTCTTTTTCGTAAGCACGGGACATAGTAGATGGCTGTAAACCAAGACCCTTCATAAATATATCCCATGAATCAACGTCTGCTATTGGTTTATTGGCCGGGGTTCTGGATCCTTCCAGCGCCCATCTTCCGGCAACAGTTAGATTCCTAACAGCTTCAGGGGCGAGTGCTTCTGCTGCCCGTTGCGGATTATCATAATCTCTATACATATTATATGCACGTCCAACTCTTAAAGGTATATCCCCGGCAACACCAGTTATCATTCGCCCGACTGCCGGATAGACACCCTTTTCAATGTCAGAAGTCATTTCTTGTATACCGAGAGAACCGGAAATGTCCCATCCAGCAAGATAAGGAACTCCGTGTAATATTGTGTCAGTAATATTTTTTGGTAACGCCTTTTTCATTTCAGTTTTGGGGTCATATCCCGATATTTCAGCTGCTTTAATCAGGTCTTTAATTAGAGGAAAACCGCTAATACCGGCTAATCCAAACATGGTTGCCAACATTCTTGACCATACAGGGAAACCACCATTCTTCATAAAATACTTTTTTAAGAGAGATAGATAGTTTCCCATAAAAGTTCTAAATATCATAATAGAGGAACCAACACGGCCACGGGCTATCTCTGGTCTGTTGGCCTTAGTATAATCGAATTGTGTTTCCTTCACTATTTGTTCTGCTTGTTTAATGGCTTCTGCATGAGACAAACCTTTTGCAATAGAAACATTATAACCGGCTATCATAGATACAAATCTATTGAATTTTTCGGCCTTGTCAAACATGAAAGAGGATATGTTGGTAGCTCCTGGGTCTGTAAGTCCCATTCCCGGTCTTGCTCTGCCACTTAATTCACGATACACTTGTGCAGATAAACTCCCCTCACTTATACCCTTATTAAGAGCATCCATTAAATCGGGGTATTTTGCCGAAAACTTTTTAGATGAAGCCATATACTCCATCATTTGCTTCATGGCTTTCGCATAAGCTATTTCTGGCGTTTTGGTATGTGCCGCAAGGACCGGATATGTAGTAATAATGGTCTGCGTCAAGTTGACAAGAGCCGATTTTACGTTTAACCCCAAGTAATAGTGAAACATGAAGTTGCGCAAGGCATAGGCTTCTGGCTTAGAAGTCGTTACATAGTCTATATACCGCTTGGCATATCCATAGACACCGGAGTCACGCTTTTGGTCAATGGCATCAAACATCTGAGAATAATCAACTTCGGCCTTTTTGTTTGACACAAAATTTGTTATCCCAATAATATAATCAGCAAGGTTACGGTCGAGATTAACGCTGTACCCAGGAGTGAGTGCGGCATGAAGCATGTGTTCCGGGAAACCGGAGGCATATCTTCCGAACATTTTTTTCATGTGTTCGGCTAAAACTGGATCGGCAGTATTCAGAGAATTAATGGCTACCATCAGGTCAATAGGAATATTTTCATACGCTTCCGGGGCAGATTTCAATACCTCTCCATACTTTACTTTCCATCCTTGTTTTCTAAAGTCTGCCCGGAGTTTATTGGCCTCTATCTGGCTGTCAGTCATAGCATACGATTTTACCTTGTCCTCAGCATCAAGACCAATAACCCATTTACTCCCAAACCTGGAAAACGGAACATAATTGGCATCCTTTAGGTCGGTAATAAACTCATCAACCTTTTGTATATATCGGTCCTGGGAGGAAAGGCCGTCTTTCCCTGGGGTTGTACTGTAATAATCTGCTTTGGCTATTAATCCCTCTCTTAAATAGTCCAAAGAATTATTGGCAAAGTCTTTTATGGCTTGAACGGCATCAATTTCCGATTGATTAAATCCAAGTTTTTGAGCTTCAGCAATAGTATCGAACTTACCCCCCCTGACACGGGCCGCAAAAAGAAAAGACTTTACTTTGTCCTTAGAGGCTTCCGGTAATCCAATATATGGTTGGATTTGTTGTGCAAACTCATAGGTTTTTGAATCACGTTCAATAAATTTTTGGTCTGTTCTTTCCTTTATCGGGCCAAACTTATCAGGGAACTTCTGTTTAATGGTTTCGGGAAAGGCAAAGAAAGACTTAATAGACCGTTCTCCCGGCATAATTCTATTAGCAAAATAAGTAACTTCTTTGGGTGTGTCTATCTTCTCTGTTTTTTCATGCTGTCTTCCAGACCTGAAGTTATCTATGGTTTGTTTCAGGCCGTCTATGTATTGTTGTGCGCCGCCAAGACCGAAGCCAAGTGTTACCCCTTCTGTTCCTTCCTGTTTTGTAATGCCGTCAAATAGTCCCTTGTCTCTCTCAGGACTACTTTTTTGCTTTCCGGTGATAATTTCTGATACATCTTCCCTGATTTTGTCGTAAGCCCATTGTTTTGCTTTTCCTGGGTTTTCTCCATTTCCTATCCTCCTTGCCGCTTCGTTAAGCGTTTCAGAAATTGGACCAAGATAATTCTTGTTTCGATCAAAAACATCAAGAATAACACCAGCTTCCTTAGAAATTCCAAGGCTTTCTTCTGTCTTTATAACATTACCAACACTTTCAAGTCTATTGGCGTTTCTACCAACAACCCCGAACAATTTTTTATCTTTTGATAAATTATTTCTTATATAGGCCGCTACTTCAGCTTTTTCTAATGCCAAAGATTCTGTTTTTGTTTCATCTCCGAATAAAGACGACTGTGTCTCGTCCTTACTTGGGGCATTTAATATGTCATCTGCTAATTCAGATATAATATCGTTGGTAACTTTTTTGCCATTAGATTCATACTTATTAAGTAACTTAATTAAGGCATCTTGCATATCCGGGTTGGTTATTTTACTGCCAATTAGCACGGCCCTTTTTTCTGGAATATCCCCCCGTAAGGCAGAATTGAAAATCCAATCATTAAGAGAAGAAAGGGCAAGACCGTCTCGGACAACCGACTCTTTCGTTGGTATTCCGCTTTGCAGTAAATCATCGACAGATAATTTTGAATCCCTAAAGAACTTGGCCGCATCAAAAGCCGTGCCTCGTCCTTCTGCAATGTTTTGCATGGCGGCAATTGCCCTTGCTTCTTGCTGTGTGTCGGCTTTAATAAATTTAACGGGAATCGTATCTTGTCCTAACTCAATGGCCTTCATTACTCTATTGTGACCATTAGCAACAACTATTTCTCCCGTTTCAGGGTTTTGCCATACAGAAACAATTCCTTCTAAATTTTTATTCCATTTAGTTACACCTTCCAGTGATCCTGTTTGCCCTCCCTTACCATGAAGTATTTTATATTGCATGTTTTCAGGGTCAAGTTTTAGGACGCTAACAGGGAAATCTTCTTTTATGCCAGACATGGCCGCAGATTTCCCTATCTCTCCCGGCGGGGTGGAGCGGTTAGGGATTATTTCATCGTACTGCTGCGCCCTGGCTAATTCGTCGGGAGAGGGTGATTCTTTCAAAATATTTGGCTTAATGATTCTTATTTCATCTTCAAATGGAAACTCAACCGCATCAAAGCCTTTCTCCCTTGCATAATCAATTATCTTTTGTTGTTTATTCCAGACCTTTTTTTGTAAGCTCTCAAAGACTTTGTCGCTTCCCGAAATAGGAAAATTAGATAATTTTTTAGCGTCTTCTAAATAACTCCCTTGTAATTCAACCGGAATATCTGATTCTTTAAGGACTTTTGCGGTTGACGGAAGAATGGCCTCACTAATTATTTTATTTTCTTCGCCAATAAAGTTTTCTGCTATTTCCTTTGATGTAGAAACTGAAATACCTCTTGATCCACCCCTTGAAAAATCTATCGGTTCGTCTCCTCCCCGATAGACTTTCATTCCCGAAATACTTCCTCTTTCCTCTATATTATTTCCCGGCCCCTGATACTCCACGTTCTTCATCTGTGATGGGTCTTTAACCATACCCCACTTAGTGGGCTTGCCCTGATAATCCGTTCCCTCAACGATTATGCCGTCATATAGATTAGTTCCCTGAGCAACGTCTTTATTCCATGCGTCCATATCTGGTGCGGGGCGTTTTATCTCTGGTTCAAATTTATAAACATGCTCCCCAAAAGCCTCGGTCATGGGACGGTCTGAGAAGTTCACCTTCTGCCCCGGCTTCCATTCGGTAACTGGTGCGTCGGTGGCGTGGTAGAAAAATTGCCCTTCGCCTTGTGTTGAGGTATCTATTAATTCAGGTTCCGTTACTGTTTCTGGTTTTATGATATTCTCAACTGGTGAAACTTGTTCTTGAGCAATATTTTTTTGTTCTATTTGCTGTTCTGGAATGTTTTCAGTCGTGCCAATATCTTTGTTTGTCGGTTGATTAAGCAATCCAAGGATGTCATTTTCTTCTATATTAACAGTTCCTTCGTCAGCTTGTTGTTTAGCAATATCTTTCTCAATCGCCTCCTTGTTTCCAATCTTACCAAGAAGATCATTGACAAAATTGCTTATCTTTTGTTCTTGTATGGCTTGTTGTTTTAATCCCCTATGTTTTGCTATTGGGTGAGCAATAGCGCCCATAGCAGGACCGGCTAAGGCAGTAATGGCCGCCGTATCAAGAACGGTTTGCTTAAACTCCTTCCATCCCAACTTGGGATTGATATAATTCTTATCAACTAAAAACTGCAAAGTAGAAGTAACTTCTTCTCCTAATATGTCTTTAAAAGTAACATCAATGGCACGCTTAATTAGTTTTGACCCCAGCTTAAATAATGCTTTTGCGGGAGGGGCTTCACCAATTCCTTCGGCCATACCTTTAACAAAAGACCCCGCCATTTTTTCGTGTGGCTTTAGTTCGGGATTATCTTTCTCCATTTCCCTATAGGATTGTCCTGCTGTTTGTAGCATGGCAGAACCAATAACACCGGCAGGCCCAAGGGCTAACCAGGGGGCTATCTGTGCCACACTTGACCCTGCCCCATAGACTATTCCCTTTGCCGATCCTGGCTCAACGTTTGGTTCAACAATATATCTCTCACCGGCCTCGGCTATTTTTTGACCAACCCGTCTTTTTGCTAATTCACGTCCCAACTTTGCTTGACTTCCAATACCTTCTTGGTAAGACTGAACCAACCCGCCAATGGCTTGAACGGCACGGGGAACTACATTCCCTATCGTTGCCGCATAAATATCGTACCAACCAGATTCTTTTGGCTTCTCCATAAGGCCAAGTTCCATAGCCGTAGCTTTCATGGCTTCAATCTTCTGCTTGTTTGGTAACTTCTTTAATTCGGAGTCTGTCTGGAAGGCCATACCTATATCTTGCCACGTTGCAGGACGTTCTACCACAAACCTATTAGTATCGGTGGTTTGTTCTTGTGGTGTTATTTCTTGTGCCTCTTCAATAACAAAAGCCATTAATATATTTCTCTCCACTCACTACCATTACTAATATACTTTTTCCCCGTAACCGTATCTGTCATTGTTTTACCAGTAAACAAACTCGCCTTTGGCTTAGTTGTAAATGTCTGTTTTATTGTTTTTGGTTGAGTGGCTTGTGTTTTCTGACTTGGTTGGTTAGCGGAAGAACCAGATGTGCCACCATTTTTTTGTTGCATCCTCTGAGAAGCCCTTTCAAGTGAGGCATTAATTATTTTATCTATCGGATTTTCTTGTTTTGCAACGGCATACGGAGTCCATCCGGTTTCAATATATGTTTCGTATGAATTATCGTTTTTATCAATAACCTTCCTTGATTTACCGTCTGGACTTGTTAGGATGACTTTGTTTGGTTTATATTGTGGCCCACCACCGCCACCCTCGGTAGGCTTCCATGCCGGTTTAGGCTTCCCAACCGGGATGTCATTAGATTGTGTTTCTGGATTCCATTTATAGGTTTGTATTAATCTTCCGTTACCTATGGGAATATCTTCATACATTCTTGGTGTAGGTTCTTTTGGTTTGGTAGGTAAGCCAGACTTAAATTTCTCCTCGGCTATCTTATTAGCGGACTCAATGTTTTTCAACTCAATGGCCTGTTTATGCTTCCGTTCCTCAAGGGCTAATGCTTTGCTTGCCTTAATCTGTTCATTGGCCTCGGCCCTTTTCATCTTAAAATGTTCCATCATAAGGGTAGCAACAAGGTTAGGTGGTGCATCTGGGTACTTCTGCGTCAAGGCGGCGGCATCAAAAGAGTTGTTCAGCTTTGATGCTTCTTTGTCCCATTCGGAAAGCTGACGTAGCTTTTCCTGGTTCGATACTTCAACGGTCGGGGCCACACCCATTTCAGCGCCAGGATCAAACTGCCCCGTTTCATCCGTTCCATAACCCGGTTCAACCCTTGTAACGGTAGAGGGCATGTTTTCAATAATCCCCCGTTTCTGAGCAAGGGCCGCTTGCTGTTGCATATTATTGATGTATTCGCCCACCATCCTGGCATATTGCTGTTGCCCGAGTTCTTCACGGCGTTGCTTTTCCCGTGCTTCCCTCATTTGTCTCCCCATTTGCCAGAATTGCATAGCACGGGTAGGAGCCTCCGGGTCTTTGGAAACAACTGCCGGTAAAGCAAGGGCAAGCATATCCATCCAATCAATGTCATTCTTAACCCCACCCTGAGTAAGATTTTTAGCTATTTCTTCTTTGAAAGCCATTTCAGTTACCTCTGATTAGACATTACATAGAGATCATTCCTGGGCCTGGGCCACCTTCTCCTCCGCCTTCTCCTCCGCCTCCGGCATCGTAATACCCTGCCGCATCATATCCTGCAAATCCTTCAACGCCAAGGCCGTTATCTCCGCTTTCACCAGAATATGAACCATATCCTTCCATAAATGCCTGGATGTCGGCCTCAGATATGTCGCCCTGCTCTCCATTGGTGTTTATGTTTTCCCCTGTCATTGCGGGATAAGTAGTGGAAAGTGGAATACCAGCTAAATCAGCTAAAAACATAGCATTTAACATATCACCATTAACCGTATCAAGACCGGGTTGAGACGCACTATCCATTCCAACCATGTCTGCATAATCAGCAACCGTAAAATTACCTTCTCCTGGGCCAAACAACATTTGACCAAAACTTTTCCCTGTTGCGGCCTTGGCTCCCATACCACCAAACTTAGCCGCCGTACCTCCTGCCGGACCGAAGGCGGCAGATGCTAAAAGAGGAAGCGCTATATCTGCTACTCTTGCGGCAAAAGGATTGCCCTGAGTTTGGTATGTCCCTATGGTAGTATCAGACCCATGTCTGTACCCACCGCCACCAGTATCAGCGCCCGGCATAGGTCCAGACCCATAGTATTCCTTCATTGAACTACTTCTCTCTCGGTCTTGTTTCCCCTTGGCACGCATAGCCGCTATTAGCTTGTATAACGAACTATTATCCTTAGACTCAATTTGCTTCATGTAATCAAATAGGCTCATCTTTATTCACCCTACCAGGGATAATCTTCGGCAACATCAGACCAATCACCAGCAGTATCTCCATAACTATCGTAATCCCATGTATCACCGTAGCCGTAATCGCTCATGTCTACACCATAGCCACTTGAGGTATTGGCTGATCCACTTCCACCACCACTACCCCTGCCGAACATCCTCAGAAATTGATCCCATTGGCTACCACCACCATTTTTATCCCTTGACCCAATCATGGTAGCAAAGGCAGGAAGTAACCTGCTGAACATCCCCGGTTCGCTCGTTTGATCCTGTTTCATGCCCTGTAACAGCCTCAATAACTGAATCTGGTAATCTATCTTTTGCCGTTTGGCTTTAGGCATGATTTCAAAAGTATGACCGGCAAACCTGACTTTCATGTTCGGGGTACTATCAATGTCGGCCTGCATCTTGGTTATCGTGTCATACAGCTTCTTCCCGGCCTCAGTCTTTGGCGGTTCCTTGTAACTATCCCAAAGCTCAGGAGGCTTATTCTCCTGATTATTGGCCTGATTTTTAATAAGCATATCCAATAAGACAGACATGGCAATACCCCCTCTATAGATTAATCTTGAATTAAGTATTTAAGTATCAATTCCCAAGGAGCAAGTGGGTTCGCGCCCTCAGACTCGCTATATTTAGCCAGTTCGAGTAATTGGTTCATCAGGGCCATTTGCTTCTGATATGCCTCAGCTTTCTTATCTAAGTTAGCTAACAGAGCATTTCCGGCCCATATATCTGCTCTGTTTTGTGCCTCTTCCCCAACTTTTCCAAGAGTCCCTTCTGCTGTACTTGAACTCAACACGCCACGGCTTGAAAGGTTGGAAATTGCCGGTCTAAGGTTGGTATCAAGATACTGATTTACCATTGCCTGTCTGGTCTGTTCAATAAGACCGGGAGCATTAGCAATCTCGTTTAATGACTCCTGAAGGCTTTGGGCGTATGGTTCCATGTACTGCTCCATGTACTTTTTTATCAGGTCATTAGCCCAAGGAGGCAAACCGCCATACGATTTTGAATAAGGGAAGGCCCCCTCCGGTATTTCGATCCCCCCATCTCCTGGTCCTTCTCCAATGCTTCTCAAGTATTCCCTGATCTGTGCTTCTGTTGGATTTGGACCAAGGCTATTTAGTTCCTCCTCACTTGGCGCACGCCCATGAATCCAGTAATAAGCGTCTATGATCTGTTTCCTGCCGGAGGGGTCAGTTATATTCCAGTCCTCCCACCAATTTCCAGATGGGGTTCCTGGGTAATAACTGGTCTCTTCTGTAGTGTTTCCACCATCTCCTCCGTCGCCCCCGCCTCCGCCAGACGGAATCCCGGCGCCACTAAAGATTTGGTCCCATTGTTCAGGGGTATATGTTTCATATTCGGGAATATCGGGATTTCTTTTAGTGCTGGTGTTTGTTGGGAAAAAAGGCATATCACACCCCCTGTTTACTTACTTAATTACCCACTCCGGCCCCATGTATTCAAGGTTTTCAATATAACTCATTAAATAAGGGCCATTCATAAACCAAAGACTCCACCTATTTGTAATGACGTTCTTCCACAAAATATCAGGGTGTCCGTCCCCGTTCCAGTCCACCCCCGTTTTGACGATCTGCCACTCAAAAGGAATAGGACCATAACAGACACGATCATTGCTCATTACTTCCGATTGATGTATCTGGTTCTTTTCTAATGGTGTATAAATTTGTCTCAGCCCGATACAAACCATACCATTAAAGGTGTTATAAAATACATAGTGTTCGCCAGCATTGACCATGCCAACGATTACCAGGCTTAAAAGAACAACCACCAAATAAATTAATTTTTTCATTGTTCATTCCTCCTCCCGATTTTTATTAATACAATAAACTGCCACTTATATACATTTCCGCCAAATCTGCTCCAGGATAATCACTATTATATTTCACCAAAGCCAACACTCCATTAGATCCAACGACAGCCGCCAGGGTTGTGAATGTTGGCGCAGTTCTTGCTCCCGAGAAAGACACATAGTCCAAGCCCGTATTTACTCCGAATGGTAATTTTGTTACTGAAATAGTACCAGAACCTGTTCCATTTGTGAGAATAGTAGTCTTCACGTCATAATAAACAGTATTGTTTTGGATGACATAGGCAATGGCTACCGATGCTAAAGTCAAGCTTCCAGCCGAAGATGAGACAACAGCGGCCCATGCAAGTTTCCTTGTATTATAAATTGGTCTTTGAATTAATGTTTCTGCTGTAAAGGCAGAAACAGACCAATAATAATTAGTGGATTGACCAAGGGTAGCGGCAAACCTGCCTATATTTTCATAAACATCTGCGGCATCGGCATTATCTATTGTACTGATGGCACAATATTTTAGATTAGTTGAAGAAGAACTAAAAGAATCATATCTTGTTCCGGTTGGAAAACGAGCAAAACCAATAACAACCCCATCCGTTGCATTGTAGCCAAGATAGACAAAATAATCTTGCGCTCCAGAAGCCCCCATTCCTCCTATCGGAGCCGCACAGGCCGCAAACCAATTTGTTCCTGCATTTTTAGTAACCGACAGGGCCGCAGTGATAGTCCTGACCGTATCTCCAATTCGGCAATAGACCGGATCGGTCGTGGAGGGATCGGCGTCGGCCAGGGTCTTTATGGCTACCGTCAGGTTATTGGAATCAACAGTAACACTGATCTTACCGTTAATCAGAAAACCTCTTGGTGCGGTAAACCCAGCATGAGCAACCAGACTCCATGAGGTTCCGTTATACTGTTTTAATCTCGGAGGGGTATAATTGGAATCAAGCCAAATGGTTCCAACGTCCGGTAGGGATGGGGCATCAGTACCTAAATGTGTCTTCCTTAGAAGGTTAAGATAGGTGATAATATCTTCTATATTGCCATCGTTCTTCTCGATACCTTCCTTAACCGTGTCTCCTGTTGCGCCGTAATCTATAGTGTATGTTTTTGACCACGCCATTTTATACCTGCCTCCTACCCCAAATATTTATCAGGGCCTCTAATCTATTAATCTTTAATGATCCCGAAGTTACGGTTATTAAATACTGTAAATCGTAATGCCAGACCAACTTTCTTGAAACAATCGTATCAAGGGTTTGGGAGTATAAAAGCCCATTTGCATAGGCAATATACCCCGTTGCGTAATAAATCAAATCCCAAGATGAATTAAGTGTGCTTGCATAAAGTGAGGCACTATTGACTCCACCATTGGTAACTGCTTCCCATGTCATAGCCCCCGTTGCAAGCCCTTCGTAAGTAAAAACCGACTGCATGAGTCGCTTAGTCGTATTGCTAGCTTTTAACGCAACCCTCTTTGTTCTTATAAAACCAGGAACATCAACACCATTGTCTTGGGTGGTTGAGGTGTCCAGTTTATAAATATACCCGTCTGTCATTCCTAACAGTAAAATACGGTCATCCTCAAGATAGCAACCAGAAAGAACCTTCAGGCTTTTAAACTTCTGAGGAATAAACGCCCCTTTACCGTTGTTCTGTAGCCAATGGAAGGCGTAAATGGTGTCCACATCTGCATAAGCAAGCCATATCTGGCTGTAATACGGGTTGGCAAACATAAAGGCATAATTTTTATCTATGGCTTGTGCCATTTCCCCGTTTATCTTTGCACCAATCGGATCTTGCTCAATATCTCCATAGGCAATAATACCCTTCAGGCTGTGCCATCCGTTATTGTCAAGAAAGTACAGATTATTGTTGGCGTTTATGCTTGTGCTCCAATTAATTGACGATGCTATTAAACTATCTTGCTTAATATATGCAGCCGCATAATCGCCGTCAGGAATAACTATCCTATAAATCCCCCTTTGTTCCGGTCCCTTAAATACAACAATGTCATTGGCATAGATGTTAAAGTCGGTTATTCCGTCCCCAACATTTAAATCAACATCAAAATAGACACCATCACCGCCAACCGAATCCCAATCTGTTTCATCACCAGGGGCAGACCCGAACATTCGATGCGGATATGTTGAGTCTCCGGCAACAAATACTCTCCCATCCTTAGCCATTACTTTATAGCAATCTGGGGCCGTTGCGTCTGCTGCGGCTATTGTAACCCCATCTGTGGCCTGTAATTGACCACCTGAAGCAACCAATACTTTACTATTAAAATCAAGGAAATGTGGTTTACCGCTTCCGCTTAACGACCCTATGGACGTAAAAGCCTTAGTCGTTGGGTCAAGGTAATAAAGAGTACCGTTGTCAGACACAAGAATCTTATCAAGAATAGACGAATAAAAAATACCGTTCGGGTCTGTTCCTGCCGCATCTGAACTATACCTTGTTACTCCATCCCTTGTCATGGCCTGCCCGGTGATCGGGTCATAAAAGAAATTCAATGCCCCCGCAAGGTCATTATCAGGTATAAGGTTCTGAGGAAGGGAATAGTTTACCCCTCCGTCCATTCTATTAAAGGAAACTGGAAATTCCCTGGCCATACTCTATCCGTCCCACCCGAAACCAGAACCCCACCGCATCTTGAAACCTTCACGCTGAAAGATAATGTCCCATGTCATTTTTCTCATTTGCTCGGTCATGCTCATGTCTAAGGCCGGGTTATAATTCATTAATTCAGACCTCATTCTGCATCTGGTAATGACATAAAACTCAATGGCCGAATCAAATAATCCGTTCCAGGGAACGGTAGATGAATCATTGGTTATAGTTCTAAGTGGGTTATAATACAGCTTAATCTGTGTCTCTACGTTTGGTCGTGGGTGGATATATAGGCTATTCCCACGCATATAATATTTAGTAGGAGTCCCATCGTCTGAAGCTGTTTCATCCTCCCAATCGTCAACGCTTGATTCATCGGCTTGGACCATTAATGGCTTTCCTGAAGCCGTAATATTGAAAATGCGGTCTTGCCCCTTCTCGTTTCTTGCCAACGACAGAAAGGCGGGGCTCAGGGCAGATATTGACGTTGTGTCCGAATAAGCGGCGGCGGCAAAGGTAATCGTTGTGTTCTGAATATCTAATCGGGAATGTAGCTTGGCAAGCTCAATGGAAAGGATTTCAATGGCTTTATTAAAATAATCCCATAATTCATTATCAAAATAATTGGTTTGAACTATGGCCCCGGTACTATCAGTTTCAAGCAGGACTCGTTGAATCCGTGCCTTCAAGGTGCTGACTGTGGACATTTATTGGTTCTCCTGATTCAACAGCTATTTCCAAGGGTTTAGGGGCGACTCTTGGCTTTCTCTGTCTTTTCTGAACCTTGGCCTTTTTCAGCTTCCTTGACTTTCCGCCGGGTGAAAGGTTACGGGGTCTGCCCCGCTTGCCTGGAATGTGTATTGTTGTTTGAACCCTATCATTACCTTCTATTTCCGGTTTGTCAATAGGTAGTTGATTTTTTTGTTCTTCATCCACACGGCCAGTATCATTTTCCAAAATAACCGTATTGTTGGGACCGTCAATAATTTTGTAATGATTTACGGCAGTTTGGTAAAATGGACCGTCAATATCCAGGGCCATATCAAGGTCAATTTTAAGTGTCTTGGTATTATACGGCAATCCCTTTTGAATTAGGCAAGGTCTGCCCCTGTGGTCCGTAAAGAACGATGCCGGGACGTTTCTGTCGTACAAAGGGAACCCCCCTACGCTTTGATTTCCACTTATCATAAACTTCCTCCACCACTTGCATTACTTTTCTTGGTTGAAATGATTCAGTCCCTGCGCAAGCGCAAGCGTCTACCCCGCCCTTTTCGGCTCCTCCTCCGATAAGAGGACAATCCCTGAAGTTATCCATATATATCATACGATGGCAAGGAGAACAATCTATATGGGCCTGAATAGAATAATCGTTGTTAAAATGCTTAGTTAGGTTCGTTTTGCTTGAATGGGTTAATAAACCGATTTTGGGCGTATCAAAACACCCTGCGGCATTGAGTATGCCTGTTTCCGGGGATATAACCAAATCAACATACTTAGTCATAAGCATTGATGTTCGTATGTCCCATTCCCCTATCATGCTGATATTGCGCTGATCTTGCCATTCTATCAGCTTGCATGGATAGTCCCCAACGGTGATAGTTATAATATCCTTGTGTTTAAACAATAGATTAAGTGCAGTTTCCTCGGCCCCAAGCCACATTTTGTGCATGGATGAACCGGATAAACACCACATAATAAGAAAATAGTCCTTAAACCTCTCCCTGAATGCCATGCATAGTGCTTCTTCTAATGGAGAAAAGAATAACTCCCCGGTTGGCTTTTCAACGTCATTATACCCGGCAACCTGAAGGGCATAGTCATAGTAATTTGTATGGCTGCATAATGCCCTGCGTTCTTCAACCGGAAGATAATATTCCTTCTGCCCGAAACGAAGCAATACGTCCTCATCTGGATTGTTGGGGTCCGGAAACCTCTTTTCCTGAAACGGAGAAAATAGGAATTTAGCCTCTAATGTTTCGGACATATTCAAGAAACGGTCATACCCCTTACTTATCTCGGCCCAATACGCAGACAACTGGTTATTGGGGATAAGGTCATCTTCCTGCATTAAGTAGGCATCAATATTAGGGTTGTATTTCAAGACAGGAAATGCCCTTTTGGTGCAATTCAGTGTGATATGATAACCATCTTCTTTAAGGCGTTTAAGAACAGGGGTTAGTATTACTGAATCGCCCCACGCCCCGAACCTGCATACGAGTATACGCTTCATTCCCCCTCTTTCTTACCCTTATTCCTCATCCACCACGCAATAGCTTCAAGTTCGTTGGCGTTAAAATTACCATCAAGTTTTGCATACTCATCTTTTGCATTCCATGACAAATACCACCCCAATAAATATAAACTACCGTCATTCTCTATAATTTCTTCTCCATCTCCAACTAATAATATCTCCCGTGCTTCTTCCTCGGTCATGGGTATTCCTTTGGTGGCATAAAATAAAAAGCTATTTTCCTTGCTTCTTCATTAACTATTTTCCAAAAAACATCTGGTTCTGCAATGTATAGGTCAACCCTTTTTTCCACCCTATTATCGGTTACAATTAATCCTGCTTTATTTATTACAATAAAATTAGTAATAATGTCTCGTAACTTACCATCAATCCTATATTCCATCCCTACCGGATCACTATTATATTCAATTTTACTTATGGTCCATCTTGCACCAAAATGGATTTTTTCTGTATCTATTTTATTCATAACTCCCTCCAATCAAAATTAACTGCCGGTGAATTATACATCTTGACAAATCGGTTATCTATCTTGAAGTCCGCCAATTTTCTGAATACCAAGTCAAAGCTATATTCATCACCTTCGGAATGGGTTTCGTTGTGTACTAACTGATAGGTGGCAAAGTCCATTGCCTTGATAATATCATCAGGTATAAAGTCGTGCTTATGGTTTGGATTAGCCCCTTCCTGGCCCATATTGGGGTAATAATCACGGTGAGGAAGATACAGGACAAGGAACCCACCGACCTTCAGTTTTGACCACCATTCCCTTAATATCCTGACATGATCTTCCATATCCTCAAGGCAATGAGAGGAAAAGATATAGTCAAAGAAGCCCTCAGAGAATATATCAATGCCCCGTTCTATGTTGCAATTAATATCAGCTACACCGCCCATATCAACGCCTATCGCCTCTTTACGTATTTTCTCCGGTCCACACCCTATGTCAAGGCCAACCCCATGGCAATAGGGCAATAGCCTGAAGCGGCATTTCTTTACTTCTGCTTTATATGGTGCGTTTATGCCCCAGGTCATTAGCATCCTTTAATAATATGGCTGGCATGGAGAGTGAAAGGAGTAAAAGTCTCTCCACGCCAGCCTGTGAGCTTGGCCGGGAGGAGGAGTCCAAGCCCACATCTGCGTCAACGGCAGTACCGGTTGTTTCCCGTTGACTTTCAGGTTTAGTTCCTCCCATAAACATCGTTATCGCTATTTTGTTCTGTTCCCAACAACCAAATCAACCACAAGGTTTACTATATCAAGACCATGATGATCATTGACATATACTAAATATGAATCAGAATCATATCTGCCTTCAGTCTTTCCGATAGCTTCTTTAATCGTCTCAAAAACAAGCTCATTCGGATACATCTTGTTCGCACCGGGCCAGCTATGAATAATGGGCTTAATTCCCTTAGCCATAGCTTCAAGGACAAACATGGGGTCTCCTTCGCTCGTACTGGTGCATAGGCAATAATTCTTATCTTCCCACCATTGATCTAATTGATTATTTGGGATTCTATTATACATAAACAACCGGCCCTTTAGGTTTAAATTAGCCAAATAAGCCTCTATCCACAAATCATTAGACTCTCCGGCAATGTGAAGATCGTATTCTTTGGGAAGGGCCATTAATATCTGTACGGCTAACGGTATGTTTTTTACTGAGTGTATCCGCCCAACCATTCCTATTTTCTTGCCATGAGACCTTTCCTTGAATGTCCACTTGTTGGCATCTATGGGGTTTGGAATAAAATGAACCCTTGTCGGCTTATCTCCTATTCCCTTTTCAACCTGGTCGGCAATCCACGGATTACAACAGATAATATCCGATATTTTGTTCCATTTATGATTAATCCAGTCAGCATGAAAGAACTCAAACCGCCTCATCATTAAAACATGACGTGCATAGGGGAACAACCCGGTAAAGTCCCTGTCGGCCCATGTAGACCAAACAACGTCCGGCCTGGGAACATTTCTTAACTCATCCCTTCCGTTCCAAACTGTAACGCTATGTCCAAGCTCCTTAACCCTGTTGACATAAAGCGGCAACCAGGTTTTACCCCATGGATAATCAATAATCAGGACATTCATATAATATTGCACTCCCTGCACATAAACATTTCTTTACCCCGACCTTCACGATGGGCGTAATAATATTCCCTGTATTTTTTACTTGATAAGATAATAGATAGCGGTTTTTCCATTATGTTCCCGAAAACAACCTCAGAATTAAAATCAGAACAACAAAGAATCATTTCCCCACGATAGTTAAACACCAATTTATTAAGGAAATTATGGCATTGGCCGTTTTTGGCCCTGTGTTTTGGTTCGTAATTGACCTTCCCTCCCCTATTATAAAACGTAGGAAGCAGGGCCGGTAAACCAAAATGGGTCATTTTAGGGAAGGATATGTCTCCGGCCTTTGTTATGTCTTTAAGGTGATCGTCATAGTGATTAAAGTGAATAGAGTCCAGCCCTGTCTTAAAAAGTGCTTCAACAACATCAAGGCGCATATTGGCCCCATTGGTTACTATCCTAACATAATTATTAGGCAATAAAGACTTAGTCATTTTCAGTAAAGTAACAATGCGGCTGTCAAGCATCGGTTCACCGTTAAGAAACGGGTGAATATCACCAGTATATCCGAAGTCTACTAATTGCCTTATAATGCGTGCATATACTTCCATAGGCATCAATCTGTCGGGTGATGTTTCTCTGTCTTTATTCGGACACCAGTCACACTTGCGATTGCAATAGTCTATGGTTTCAATGTTTATCGACTTGATGTTGCGTAATAGTCCTATGCGTTCTGCACGTCTGGAAAGGTCTGTTTCGTAATCTTCATTAACCGGCCAAAACTCTTCAAACCTACCGTTTGGACTTAATTCTTTCAGCCTGTCGTTCATTCGCTTTCCAGACCAATAGGCTTCGGCTACCAGATTAAGCCCGTTCTCAAGGACTTCACGGTCAGAGATATGCTTTTCCATCAGGTCATAAATTTCCCTATGGACTTCACAGATATAGCGCCTCGGAGATGAACCAACCAGTAATTCGTCTGTTGTTTCTTCTCTCATTATCTACCTAAAATAGCCCAAACATATGTTATATCTCCACTAAGTGCTTTTACCACATACCTTTCCCAAAATATCAATTCGGTATTGGTTGTTTTCCTGAGCACATCAAGATCACTCATGGTAAACCCGTAGTCAAATTCGGGGTCGTGATACGAGTCTTCGCACGGTATATTCATAATAATTGTTGAGTGTTCAGCCATAACATTACTGATATTCTTATATCCTTGTTCCCGATCCTCCGGCCTGACGTGCTCTAATGAATCAAGGGCCAATACCCTTGTAAACCCACCATCAATAGTAGGAAGGTTAAGTATATCCGTATGCCTGACATCAATACCCAACCGTTCCTTACCATGCTTGGCATATATGTCCGAAACATCAGTGGCTACATAATTAACATTGTTCAGCGTAATAATACGGATTGTTGCGGCTATAATCCCAAGCCCGATTCCTATCTCAAGGACATTCTGGTTTATCCAGTTAATATCATATATCCTTCTTGCAATGGCCTGCCGCTTAAAAATATTATCCCGGTAGTTCTTCCCCGTTTTCTGAATCGCTTCCTTATTCCAGTAATCCACTTCTGTTGTTCTCATTTATAACAGGCTCCTATATAGGCCTTTAAGTTCACTATTGTTGTAATCCATAGCCAAATCACGGCGGCGCTTCCAAATATTATTTCTACATTCCCTGTGTTCCGCCCACCTTTCGGCCAATTCATTCAATGAATCAACCGTTATTCCTAACCCCAATCCCTCTACTGCCTCCGATGATTCCTTTGCGTTGATACATACCGGAGGAACCCCGGAGGCTATGTAATCATAAAGTTTGTTTGGTAGAGTCTGTTGCCATTGGGGGCTGTCGATTAGATTTCCAACCAGGCCCCAATCGTGGCGACTTATCTGCTTTAATAGCGTCTTATAGTCATACCCTTGATGGACAAAAACCATAGGATCATAAAATTTCTTGAACGGCTTATCCTCACGTCCGGCGTATAGATGAAAATCTATTCCACATTCCAACGCTTGTTTAGCTACTTGCTCATAGTTGCAGTAATCAGCTCCCGTATTTAGATTCATTCCGGCGTATTCGCTCGGAAGCGTCACACGGCCCTCATATACAAGACCGCCCATCCATTCTTTGGTATGGTATTGATAAAGACTGTAAGGGACATAGGAAGGAAGAATTATATAGGGTTGTCTCAAGGCAAATTCGTCTACCGTTACTTTGGCGACACTGTCAGACACAAAAACAAGAGCATCGGCAAGCTGAAAAGAGTTTCGTTCCTCGGTTGTTACCCTAACGTGGGGAAGTCCTTCAGACATGGATTTACGGTAATCCTCGTCCGTTGTTCTGGTTAAAAAGGTATCGTGAACGTCTAATATGACTGGTTTGTGGGGAAATATCTCTTTAATAGCGCAGACGAACCATGACGGTTCATTGTGAACATGGAAAATATCAGCGTCCGAGTGGAGCTTAATACCCTCTATGAATTGGCCTATGTCGCTGTAATTTATAAATGATTTATAGTATTGTGACCAATTAATTACTTTTTTTGCAATAACGTGAACATCTAAACCGGATTCAATAAGGGGAAGGGCAATTTTTGTGACCCTAATGCAGAAATGACCAGAAACCATTACTATCTTCATAGCCTATCCTCCCGTATCAGCTATTAGATTACTTATCTAACTACTAACATATAAATAACTAATGTCAATACTAAGTTGATTTTTTGACGGCTGAAATGATAACAGCCGTATTTACCATCATAATATGTTCCAATGTTTCTCCTAAAAGGGGGGCGGGAGGGCTTCTATACCTCCGCCCCCACATATAAAGATTAACTACTATACTTCCCAATTGTCGTCATACAACCGACGATAATCCAGGAAGAAGGCCACGGTCCCGCTTGAAGTAGCGGTGTTTGCCGCAGTTCCATCTAACTTATTTAGATTATTGACTAAGCGCTGTCCCACTTAACTACACGGTTATCGGGATCACCCTGCCAGATCAGCTCAAACCCCAAAATGGCAATCCAGCCGATCCGTTTGTCACGGCCCATGTCGTTGATCTCAAACCGCAATTCCTCCGGTAAGGCAACGGCCTCCATGACCGCATCTTTGCCAAAGAAATAGGCTTCACCGGTGATGTTGGAAGTCCCAATGGCGTTGTCCATGCTGTTGGTGTCACGGACAAAACGAACATTGTAGTACTTACCGACCTCTCCATTTACTGGATATTTGGTGTACTGCCAAATCGACTCCAGGCTGTCATGGATACCCCGGAAAGCGGTTACGGTACAGATGGCCATATAATCGTCCCCGCCCTCCATCGGGGGAACAAGCATAGTACCCATCATGTAATCCACAACCGATTTCACACCGGCGGCATTCATATTGACAGAAGCCGTCAGGGTAGCGGTTCCATTTGTGGTAAAGTTACCAGAGGTGGTGGTAGAGGCCACATAGCGAACTTTAGCCGCATCCATCTGCGCCTCGACCCTCTTGTCAATAACCTTGACCTGATCGTTTTTAAGAGCCTCTACCTGAATGTTTTTGATATTCAGGGTAGCAAGGTTCTCGATCTTGCCCGTGTAACTCGTACTATTCATTTACGTTAATGGCTAACTGTTTATGAAAGCCCTATCGGTTTCCCGATAGATCAGACCATATCTTCCGTTTCCGGTCGTGCGCTCGTGGAGCTTTACTGTCCGTTCTGGACTCCATGCTCTGGTCGTTGAACCTTCAGCCCATTCCTGGGCAGCTTGGTTGCTGATTGTCCAATCCTTGGAATTTTTATAACCATCACGCCCATCGTTACCAATCACGTTGTGGTTTTCAAGGCTCTTAGGATTTCCCAGCAATTCACACGATATTTTTTCTTGACTTCCTTCTATGTTTCCGGTATAATATACTCCATAATTAAACAAGGAGTAACCATGAAGACAAGTAAAGATTATAGAGAAACCAAAGAAGCAATTTGTAAGTGTGGATGTGGACAAACCTTCTACCCTGTAAGGTTTTGGGGTAAGGCTAAATTTCCTGAATATATCAGGGGCCATCATCCGAATTGTCGCAAAAAGCAATTTGGACTTATCCCGGCATGGAATAAGGGAATGAAAAAAAGAGATCATCCTTCTCTTGAACGAATGGGATTTCAGGTCGGCCACAAATCTTTCTTTAATTGGGGGAATGTCCATGAGATAATGGATAAAAACCCATCTATTAGAGAAAAATGGCTTAATGCCCAAAAAGGTAAAAAGCCGTGGAACAAAGGGCTTACAAAAGACCTTTATAAAAACGGGATTAAGTCTGGCCCGGAGCATGGTAACTGGAAAGGCAATAAGCGTGGCATATACGACCTTGCTATCCTTAAGGAGTTTACAAAGCATATCCTTAAGAGGGATAATTATACCTGCCAACAGTGCGGAGATCATAATTATCTTGGCCGTGGTTCCCGTATAAAACTTAATGTCCATCACATTATTGCTATTAAAGAAGATGTTACCCAAGCTCTGAATCCCCAAAACGCCACAACCTTATGCTATGACTGTCATGTTAAAACCGAAAACTATGGAACAAAACTTATCCATAAAAGAAGAAAACAAGCGGGCAATTAGTTTACCCAATTCTTCCATGGTCAGAGTACCCTTGTAAATCAAGAGTTGGGTCACGGGCATGGTGTTGGTTTCAGTTAAAACACCGCCCTCGGTAGCAAGGTTGGAAATCTTATCGAAATTCAGATTTTCCCCTTTGCCCTTACCAAAGGCTTCCTTGACGGTGGTGAACTGACGGAATTTTGCCAGGGGCTGCGCTTGCATCCGCCATTTCGTGCTTAAATAGTCATTGGACAAATAGCTTCCAAGACTATTAGTCACCCATACGTTTCCAGCCATTATTTACCCTCCTATATAGTCACGTCCGAGAAATGCTCGGTCTTGAATTTTTCTTCTCATGTCCACATATTCCTGTGGACTCATTACCTTTTCCTCTGGCTTCGGAGGAGTAAAACCCGGTGTCGGTTTGACCACGGGTGCGGCCACTAATTTCTCCCGCCTTTCGCCCTGGACAACCTGTTGAGCTTGAGGCTCTGGCTGTGCCGGTGGCGGCTGTGGGGGAGGGGTTTGTCCGTTTCCGCCTTGCGCTTGAGATTGGTCAGTCTGTAACAAGTCACGGGCCGCCCTGACGATGTTATCCACATACTCATGTGGATTTCGCATAATGACTTTTCTTCCTTCAGGGGTAGCAAGTGAATGGGTGGCGAGAATCCCGATCAGCTTTTCATGTCGTTTCATGTCGGGGTATTTCTCCTCAAAATACTTATCACTGGCCTCAATACGATCCTTGAAGGTAATGGCGGTCTGCTTGGTTACGCTTTCCTTGGTTCTTTCCTCAACAACGGACAACGCTTCTTTGACCGCTTCCTCTTTTGCTTCCTGCCTTAGTTGGGCGAGTATCTCTCTCGGCTTTTCCAAAATAGCGGTGGAGAGTTCATCATCTCCCATTTCCAGGACGCTTTTTTTCTTCTCCTGCACGGTTGAGGGGGGTGTTTCTCCCTGTTTCTGTCCGGACTGTAAAGTGTCAATCAGGTATTTCATCTGACGCTTTAGTTCGGCAGCCTCTTGGGTAGCCTCGTGCATTTTCTTTTCGGCGTTTTTATAACGCTCCTCGGTTTTAGTAACTTCCGCTTCGGCTTCCTGTAAGTCCTTGAACCGTACTGACGGTTTGGCTTCAGGAACAAGCGGTTCCCTTTGTCCTTCCTGTGCCGGTGTCTGAGGTGGCTGTGGTTGAGACTCGGTGCGCTCTCCGGCCTTAACTTCCCCTTCTTCCGACTGTGCCGATTGCTGGACTTGAATAGTCTGTTCCTCGCCTTGCGGTTCGGCTTCCTCTACCTGCTGTTCCGGCAATTCGGCTTTTTGCAACCAATCCTGGGGCTCCTTAGCCGCTTCTTCCATGTACTTAACGTAATTGGCCTCTACTTCAGATCGGTCGTTAAACGGCCTCTCCTCTGGTCTGTTTTCTACCAACTGATCGGGATTGGGATGTTCCCCGGCCTGAATGTCCAGTTGAGTAGGTGCGGCTGATACGCCCTTCGGTGGTCTGCCTCGTTGTGCCATAGATCCTCCTTGCGAGTCCCTTCATGGGAGTTTTCGCTCGTTAAAGGGTTAAAAATAAAAAAGCCCCCAAGGATACGGTTTCCCGTTATCCAAGGAGGCTTTTGGTAAAGCGTGCTTGGCTTTTATTGGTTAATAATTATTCTTTTTTGCTAATCGCTATTATCAAACCCACAATGTGCCTGTAAATATCAGGCATAGTTAGACGTATAATTTCCAGATTTCTCGCTATATCTTCTACGGTCATTTGTTGAATTTATCCACTATCGCCTGGGTGGTTATCCGTGACTCAAAATATCTCCTGAACACCTCATATCCATTAGCCGCCCCTTGTGCATGAATCAAGTCATCTGTGGTCTTACCTGACTTAAACAACCTATAAGCATCCGTATCATAAAAGTCTAATAGACTGAAGATAGCCTCTTTAAATTTTGGGTCTTTCATCAGGTCGGCAAAGTAACTATCGCATTGTGCCGGTGTCATTTATTGTTTTCCTCCCATCATGCCAATCGCCTGAAGTACCTGTTGGGGATTAACCGCTTGTCTTGGTTGACCTCCTGCGGGTGCTGGTATGGGTAGCCCACCCTTTGCAGCCGCACCACCCATACCAATTTCCTGAACATTGGCTTCGTTTAGGTTGGCTTGACTCTGGAGATTATTGGCCCTGGCCCGTTCTGCTTCCATTTCCATTTGTTTCATTTTTTGTTCTTCTTCTTCGCTTATCAGTAATTCATGCGAATCGGCAAAAGCAAAATAACCAAGGAGGCGGTCTGCAAATTCACGCAGGTTTAACCTCTGGTATAGCGGCGGTATCTTGGCGCAAATTCCAAGGAACTCAAGCAATGACTTCAACTCCTCCATCTTACGGAAATACTCACTCACGGCCCCGCTTCTGATCGTTACGTTGCGAAGCAGAAACATGACCTTTTCTTCCCTTGTGGAACGGTTAAGTGGTAAGCCGTACTTCTTGGAAATCTCCTGAAGAACCGGGTCTCTGAAATCATCCCAATACATGATAGCCAACTGCCGGGTCATTTCCACAAATTCTTTAATAGCTTCCTCTACCGTTATGCCTATACTTTCCCACATGGCATTAGCTTCACCGGTCTTAACCTGTACCTCTGTTGCTGTGGTGTCGGCCCTGGTATTCAGGGCCATCATAATATCGGTAATAAAATCTACGTTCTGAATGGCCCTCCTGATGATCTCAATACTGGCTAATGCTCCCTGGGGAATGTCGCTAAACGGAATCTCTCTTACGGCCTGTTCGCTACCCTTCTTTAATATCGGCCTACCCGGTTCAAGGTTAAGCAAAACATCGGGGTTTCGCAAAAGATCGGGGTCAACTTCAATCAGTTTATTCAACTTCCAAAGCAATCCGTCCATGCTCATATTAATAAGATTGTTGAGGGCTTTTTGTAATGATACGGCGGCCTCAATCATGGACTGCCCTTCATTCCTGAAAAGGAAATCTATGGGGCTGAATTTAATATATGGGGATCTTCCTTCTAATGATCCATAAAAGTTATATGGCTTATCTATCCGGTGTGGATTAAGGATATATTCTTTATTGGCAAGAACGAGATAGGCATTTTCATTAATCAGACTTCCATCTCTGGCAAACAATGGGCCGTGGTATTCGTAAATGTGGGCAGTTTTCTTGAAGCTGTTTTTCTGTGCCGATATATTCAGGTTGGCAAGGCGTTCAACCTCTGTCTGATCAAAAGCATAATCAATCTCTTTCAGCTTCTTGACTTGGGCGGCATCGTAAAGTGGGGCTTCTCCGTTTGGTCCTTTCTTGCTGTATTGTTCCAACATATAAACCGGGATATAACTTTCTTCAATAAAGAACGTACCGGCCTTATCAAACCATGTCTGTCTTGGGTCAACCACTTCTGCGGCAAGCCGGGAACTTTCATAGGTTACTTTATCAAGGGCAATATCAACATAGGTATTATACATCCCGGCATCATCCTGCTCAACCTTTGTCTGTTTCGATACCTCCACGCCTGTTTTCTTAATGGGTTCCCACCATAGCTTGATAATACCAAGACCAAACACCAGACCGCTTTCAATGGCCTTACCTAAAACCTGAATCCACCCAATTGAATTAAGCCAGTAGTCGAGAACCCTTTCCTGCCCGGCAATCTCAATAGAATCCATGCCCTCATTAAGTGGGTCTTTCAGGTCAAAGACACGTCTGGCACGAAAAAGGATACGCTTCAGAAGTGATGTGGCCTTTTTAATGGCTGGATAGAGTTCAGAAAGGAATACTTTTGACTGCCAGTCCTCTTTCTTTGATGTATCCTGGTAGTTGATATACATGGCCCAACAATCATCCCACACGGCCCGTACATTCCGATATTCATCTTCGGCTTGTTGGCGGCTTGTCAGGATGAAATCACGGGCATCATCCAGATTGAAAGAATACTCTGGATTAGGTTCCTTCTTGTCCTCGTCTGCGATCTGGTCTGTGTTAGTTAAAATCTGGTCATTTTCAATTTGTGGTTCTTTTTTCCGACTTGCCATTTAAGGTTCTCACGATCTCTCCCCCCGTAACAACCTTGTTAAGATTAACTAAAACTTCTCCAATGCAGATTTCGGTCAAACACCCCAAGTCGTTTCGTTTCCCTTTCTATCCAATCTTTAGTGGGAAGCATGTGTCCGTGGGCTTCTGGATGGTCAATGTCAAAAGCATTGGGGCCGACAGGAAGTCTTTCGATCTCAAATAACGCCCCGCAATCCGTACACATGAACCGGCTGTATATTTTGGCCGTCTTGTTGCTAAATATATGTCCAACAAATTCAGCCGCCCCCGTACCACAATAGTTACAATATGCCATAAAGCTCCTTATGTTGCATAGGTACTGGCAATTCCACGCCTCATCATTTTGTTTGCGGAACCATCTAAATAACTATAATCCCGTCCGCTATATTTGTTCTCTGGTGAACGCTCAATTAATAAACACATATAGCTGAAGGCTTTCCGGTAATGGTCCGGTCCCTGCTTGATCCAGGTATGTCTTACGGCACCAGAATCCTCATCCTCAACTTTCTTACGGGCCACATTATGACAATGCTTTGCAAATTCTTTGGTTATATCTGAAACTGCCGGGAGCAAAACCTTACCCTCCTGAATCATGTCATGGCTTGCATCCATAGCCTGTGTCTGATAAACCGAAACCTTCTTGGCTGTATCGTCCCAATGAATACCCGTCTTAAAGCTGTTGCTATAATAACAGATCCAGGCCCGGTGTGGATACTGTTTTGCCCATTCAATCGCCCTGGCCGGGAACGGTAAACCGTCAATCACAGAATAACAGTTATACCGTTTCATAAGATCGTCAAGACCTCCCCATGACGAAGTGCCGATATAAATAATCCTGACTGTTCCCCCGTATTCCTTACGCCCTACCACAACATGGTGTTTCTCCGGTCCAACATCAATACCCATGATGGTACTGATACCGCCCGAAGTATGTTCCATACCGTACCCCTTGCATAAAGCCAGAACGTGCGCTTCTTCAAGGCGGTCTTTTGCGTCTGTATAGGCCCGAGCCATTCGGCTGTTCCAGAAATCAGCCGGGTAACGGGTGGTAAAATACTCCTCATAAATCTTATCCAGCAAGAACGGCTTGGCACTATGAAGCTGGCTGACACAATAGCCGCTTGCCGGTCTGCCCTGGTATAGTTTCCCCGGATACTTGGCAACAAACTTATGTTTTGGATGAAGTAAGGGCAGTTCCTTGCCGCACTTGACACATACCCGCTTGGCTCCCTCCGGTGTCATAACCAGACATGCCGGAAAATCTTCTTCCATGCAGGTATAATGGCGGCAAGCCTCACAATACATCATCCGGTATTTCTGGTCCGTCTTTTGAAACGCCTCATCCACACCGTAGTCAACCATTGTTGGTGTACTAAAGATAGAAACTTCGGCAAAATCACTATGGTCCAGCCGTTTCATTGCGTGGTCTATGTTCTGCTGATCGCTTACATCAATCTCATCAAATACCAGTTTGTCGGCGCTGATGGTTCTGGCCTGCACAATGGACTTCAGGCCCCGAAAGTGAAGCATACATTGGCCTATCTTCTTGACCGTTGCCGTATCGGTGTCCCTTACCAAGTCCTTTAATATGGGGTTGGCATCAATCAACGGACCAACCTTTGTCTTACTTACGTCTACCACGTCCGTCTTGGTAGGGAAGTAATAGATAATGCCGGACTTGTATTTATAGGCGCATCCATGCAAATCCTTAATAATCTCTGAGGTGGTGTATCCGAGTTGCCCCCCCTTCAGGCAGACGATAAATGGGGCATCATCGTTAAAAAACTCCCACAAATATTCATGGCCCTTGAGAGTAAAAAGCTGCCCGGCATCCGGTATATAGAAATTATTATGCTCCGCCCATGCCGAAGGGTCAACCCATTGAAGCGCCGCTTCCTGCCATTCCGGGTCATTGGGGTCGAATTTTGGTAATTTAGCTGGTCTTGCCATTATGTTATGTTGGTATGCTCATACGGTTCATTCTACCTGCTACTTGAAAAGAATGTTTCTTTCTCTTCATCTTCATCTTCTTGGGCTGTCTTGACTTCCATCATCTGAATCTGAAGCTCGCACCGCCTATCCTTCCTGTCGCCATCATAGACGTTCTCAGAGAACCCCACACACTCGGCCTCGGCATAGACCTTAGTCTTATCACCAACCTTCAGCTTATCAAGGCCCAGGTCGTCAATTTTCTCATCACAAATAGTAATCCTAAGACCATAAGGATACCCGTTAAAGTCATCAGGCCCAGGCAAATCCTCCTGCACATCCTTCTTCTCAACCTTCATGTCAATCATGGTTTATTTATCCCCCGCTAAGCTTTTTTCTTGATATTATATTTAATTACGTTACCGCTTCTTCCCCCGTCTCGACTTCTCCAAGGCAATAGCCACGGCCTGTTTCTGAGGCTTCCCACTCTCCACCAGCTCCTTAATGTTCTGGCTTACAACCTTCTTCCCCTTACCTTCCTTTAATGGCATACCCACCTACCTTTCCTTCTTCTTACCCTTGCTCATAGCCCACCCCACCCCCAACATGACCTTAATTTAATTTTTATATGGGGCTATTAAAGTTAAGCACCTGTTGTCAAGCACATCCCCATAGCCCCATTCCGAAACCCATCAATCGGGTCATTCGGCTCTAAATCCAATTCTCCGAGACATACAGGCAGACCATCTTCCACCCAGGCTTCGTCTTCCCGCAATTCTCACACATCCACTTATATTCCCCGTGCATCTTCTTGTCAACCCACACCTGTTCAAAGTTCCTGATATGCTCCCCGTATTTCCTATCCTCTTTGTTATTCATACAGCTACACGGCTTTAACATTATCTCCCTCTCTCAGGTTCCCCCACTTAACCCCCTGGCAGACCCGGATCCGGTAATTCCTGAACATGGTCTGTAAAACTCTGTTTATCCGGTTCCCCTTACAAAAAAGCCACGGGTTCATAAAATATTGCCTCTCCCTGCCGTTCCTCCCCCGATAAAGTATGTCTTTGGTAATTAAACAGTTTATCGTCTCAAATACCGTGCTTCTCGACAAGCAGGACAACCGCACCATGTCGTCAAATGTCAGCATATTCCCGTTCTCATGCTTCAAACAACAATCCTCATAACCAACAAACGGGCTAACCGTAAAAAGAAGCGCCTTTTCGTTCGGGGTCAAGTCCCCCATCCACTTAACAATCTCCCGCAGGTTCCCTTTATAAAAATGCTCAACCCTCCACACATGAACCCGGTCAAGATAACATATAGATGCCTTCCTCACTATCCGGTCCCCTTCTCCTATCTCCCCAACTACCTGACCAGTAGCCTCATCCAGTACTATTCTTGCCATTCCTTACCCCCGTAGGTTCGCCAGGCGAACTAAAACCCCCCCCGTAGGTTCGCCAGGCGAACTTTGGAATATTGACCTAAACCAATAATATCATTATGAGAACATGCCATTTTTCGGGTCGGTGCCCCTCTTAACTCTTAAATCAACCATTATAACCTATTTTCAGGTTCACGGGGTTTGTTCTTTTATCACCCCAAGTTTTCTGAGTTAGGGTATAAAAAAACCCAGGACCAAGGGCCAATGGGAACCCAACCCGATCCCCGTTTTTGACCCCCCCCTTGCCCTGAAAATCCTCCCAAACTGGCGAAGTCTGGAAGTTTACATAATAAGTTTTTATCAGACACCGGAATAATCCTCAATAATATCAACCCCTTGCAGATCGCCCGGGGAAATGCCGGAATTATCTGTTCTGGGTTGGGATTTGATGGGTGAACCATTACCCGAATCCCTATTATCTGGGGTATCTAATCCCACAACCTCAGCCCGGCGTCGACCCCTGATCGTATCAGCTAATGCTTTTTGTGCCATCGAGTCTTGTGCTATTACTGTAATTCGACCCGTTAAACCCACATTTGAGGTAGATTGGTTGGTTTCAAGCCTGTATTTATCGTACAAGATCCCTAATGCAACTACCCTTTGATAGGGATTTAGACTTTTTATTTCATCCTCTGTTATCGAAAATATTAGTTTTTTGGCCAGATTATCAAAAACCCACGCCCTGTTATCTGCGTACCCTTCGGTCTCAATAATATCATCCTCGGCATACTTTAACCGGTGGAAAACGTTGATAGACGAGCAGCCTGCGAGTTTAGCGATTTGGCGATACGATAAGCCTTTGTTGCGATAGCCGACGAGGGTCTCCAGGGGGATATTTTTGTGGGAGTATAGCTCGGTATTGGTTAGGGTATTATCCATATTATCCACAATCAATGCACAATTGTGGGGGAAAGTCAAGGGGAAGTTGATTTTTGACGTTTGATAATACTGTAATATATCAAACACACTATTCCAGGATTTAGAAGGGTGTTACAGGATTTAGAATGATTAAATATAATAATATTAAGCGGTTGCCAATTTTTTGTATTTCACAAGGGTGCAATAAATTGTAAAATGTGTCAAGTGCCAAGATTTTTTACACATGGTAAAAAAAGCTGGCAGGTGATTGTAAAGAAAGCTGGCACTTGACAAGTACAAGACCAGACCAGAAACGCACCGTATTTACAAATACCTAAGATAATTAAGAAAAAAAAATAATAAATAATTGGCTGTATTGGCACGGGAAATGCTTATTAATATGGTAAAAAAACACAACGGGCAGGCGCCCGGAAAGGAGGAAGTATGAGTATTAGAAATTGTACCCCACACCCGGTTATGATCCGGGTTGGGGTGAAGGACATGACCCTGGAGCCCTTGGGGATTATCCCGAGGGTTGCGACAATCGAAACCCCCTCTGAAGAAATTGAGGGAATCCCCGCCGTCTCCCAGAAGATGGGTGATATTGAGGGACTCCCCAACCCTGAAGAGGGGGTCTTTTTTTTGGTCAGCGCCATGGTATTCGGGGCATCTGACCGACAGGATTTACTGGCCCCGGACACCGGGAAAACCTGCATCCGGGATGACCAAGGACGGATTCAGGCGGTAACCCGTCTTATCAGGAAATAATTTCAAAGCAGACCTGAAGCTGACCTATCGGCGTGACGGGGAGAAAGAAGGAGAAATATGTGTTGGATAATTGACAAAAAAATGAACTTCCCTGGAATTACCGGGGAGGTTACGATTAATATCCACCGTGGGGGGACATATAACCTGTGGTGGAATGAGGGCACAACTGTTTTTTCCGGGTATATTAACCCGGATGGAGTGTTAGAGAAATCTTGGGAGGGTGAATTAGACTCACCTTCCCAAGAAATCTTTACACAGGACTATCCCAGGCTCATGTAGCAGCCGGGAAAAGGAGGAAAAATGAGTCAAGAAGGGATCGCAAGAAAAATTTCCGACTTCCTGGAAGCCGACCCGGAAGGGTATCGGCTGTTTACCCATGCTGGGGCAGGATATTGTTATCTGTTCCGGCATGAGGACGTAGGATCGGGGGCAGCTTTTGAAGTGTCCCCCTTGGAAGCCCTCGATGAGGGCTGGTTGACGGTCAATGAAGAGGGGACTGGCGTCCGCCTTCCTGGCGGGGACATGGTCCCCCTTCAGATCGATTGGGTTAAAGTTAGAAGGAGAGTGGAAGACACCCTCCGAAAATTAGAGGACCGCAAAAAATTATACAAGGTGGCTCGTGAGCTAAATGTAAAACTCACATAGGCCACCGAACGGCCCCGGAGAAATCCGGGGCAAATCAAAGGCCGATTATCCCATAAAGGGGTAGTCGGCTTTTTTGTTTTAATTGGCCAACGGGCATGAGCCCGGAAAGGAGGGAGCATGAAAACGGAATCTATGCAAGAAAATCTTGAAAAACTTTTTTTTGCCGGGAAAATCAAGGCGGGGATTGTCTATGATCTTATGCCAAGCGATTGTAGGGGTGATGGATATGATATTGCTCTCATATCCAGGTATGATGAGAGCGGAGAATATGAGATTGCCGGACACACGCTGGCCGTAAAATGCGAGGTTAAAGTCGGGTCACCAAAGTGGAGTGAAGGCACCCCGGCCCTATACTCTCTAATTATGGATAGGGTAGTTAATCTCCCTAAAAAAATAGACAACCCAAGGACCAAAACCGACAAGAGGGTTAATTGGCTCATTGATAACTATGATGCAATTTATAGCCTGCCCAGGGCAAACCATAGCAGATGCCGGGGCAATTGTAATAATGGCGCAACGTGTCGAGACCAGTCTATAGGAGGTTGGGGGTATTGGGTATGGGCGCTTAGGAGAGCCAACATTGACCACCAATCCAAAAATTATTGGTCCGGGTCTAACCCAACCCCGAGTACAAGTATTAGGCGGGTAATTGCGAAGTATATCCTTGACAATTGTCCTGCGGAGCTACGTTAAACCAAATCCCCAGGCAGGAGGGATTAAATAAACCAGAAAGAAAGGAGAAAAGCTATGACTAAGGAAAATTGGATTAAACATATTGAAGAGTCCGAACATTGTAATATCAAAGAAATTACAAAAAATGAATGGCTTGGATATTTGCTTGTACATCGGGAAGAAAGGCCCGAATGCCCGGAATGTAAAGCCCGAAAAAAAAGCAGGGAAGCAAATCTCAGGGCAAAAAATCACCGGGCTGCTTACCGTGATCTGGGAATGAAACGGGTAAGGGGAAGCTTGGGCGGAGTATACTACGAATAACCAACAAATCCTGCTGACCTATCGGAAAGAAAGGAAAACAGAAAATGAAAGAATTTATTGAGCGTGATTGTGTTTTTGAAGTTGATGGAAAGAAGTTTGAAAGCAGAGGGGCTTATTTTATAACCGGGAAAAACGGTAAGTCTCTTGCCTTGTTGTTCGGGGATTGGAATGCACCGGATTATTGTCATAATGGATTCGCTGGAAATTGGCACAGCGACATAAGGTTCCCGGTACGCTATGGAAAAGTTTTTATTGGTAATATGGGAGATAAAAGGCGATGGGTTTCTTTAACCATAGACGGGAAAAACTTTAGGGGACTGTGGGCAGGCATTGGTTATAATCAGACGATAAATTTCAAACAAACCAAATAGAAAGGAGAAGACTATGATTCAATTCAAATTCGGAAGTTTAAAAAGAGAGGGAACAGGATACCTTTTTGATTCAAGTTACTATTCCATAAGGGGCTCGGAGGTATTTTATCATGATCCCCCAAAGTATGTGGATTCCCATTTCTATGAATATCTAACCTACACAGATGGACTTACCCAACACTCTCCAGAACACCCAGTAGTAAGAGAAAACTTTGAGGATTTACTAAATAGTCTGGCTCTTCACCTTCATAAAAATCCAGAAGATTTAAAGACCTTTTGTGACAGTATAGTATGGCCCCTCCCCCTCGACCCAAAAGAGGTAAACTTCCTGGCCGCCCTGAAGTATATAGAAGAAAAACCCACTTACTATAACCGATCGGAACTGAAGATTTCCAGATCACCTTCAAAGCAATTCGATAAACGATGGGAATTGATAGAGCCTTGGGTAAATGGAAATACTCCAGATATCGTTCGGTTGCTGTACAGAAGTTTTATGGGTTTCTCCAAAGATTAGCAATATGTATTCAGGTTAAAAATATTTTAGGTTGGGGCTGGATTGACTATGAAAAAGAGTTTGGATTTAAAATTAACTACCAAAATCTGCAAGGATACCATGCTATTGAGGAAATGAATTTGGCTTATGAACATAAAAGGTGTTCAAAAATTTATATTGAAAGCATTTTAAGGAAAGGAGAATAACTATAACAAGTTTTAATGCCTAAAATAGAAAGGAGAAAAACGACCATGAAGGAGGAAATATGGAATAAAAGAGGAACAAGGATTATAAATTTTGAATCTGCTCACAAAACGTTTAATAAATATATTGTCTCCGTTTTTAGGGGGCAATGTATTGGAGGGGGTCAATTTTCCCTTTGCATCCGGCCATATTCGGAAAAAGAATGTAACGGCCATAAATTCCCAGAAGGCCACTTAAGGCGTTTTGATCTTAAAAACTTTAGCCACTACCTGAATAACCGGCTTATAAATTTCCTTGACGAAAATAAAGAAGTTAGGGTTGTTTTATATGAATTTTACCATTATTCAAAAGGCAAAAGGGTTTTGCATGGACACATCGTCCAAAATGCAAATGACCTTTCTGATATTAAAATTTTTCCGTATCCGTTCACGACCTACAAAAGTGAATCGGTTTTAAGGGAAGCGGCCAATTTCTTAAACTAATAGAAAGGAGAAAAAAAACCATGCCAAAAACGAAGCATGTTTTCACCCTCTATTTAGAGGGTGAGGGACAGGACAAAGGGGAAGCCTGGGCCTTGGCTTGGCAACAAGCCACGAAAATTTACTCTAAGGATGAATGCCCCCGGAATATCAACTATATCCTTATCCCTGGGGATGAGGAAGAAGGGAGTAAATAAATATGGAATATACAGATAGAGAAAAAGAGGAAATAGGAATAAGGCTTGCGAATCTATTTCACATTCCACAAAGCAAAAGAGAAAAAGGACGTTACTTGACATCATGGGGAACCAAAACCCCAATAGGTGTTTTTGAGGTAATGATTAGAATTTCGCAAGAAATTGAAACCGGAAACATTATAAAATTGTTGGGATAGAAAGGAGTAAATCAACTATGAAAATAAAATTCGTTTGTCATGCCGTTAAGTGGTTTGATAAGGTTAATGGAAACACCTATCATTCCGTAAGAATTACAAATACCAAAACCGGAGAAACTATTGCCAATGGTTTTCAGTATGGATACGGCGATCACTATCGGCAAACGGCCTTAATGAGAATGCTTAAAGCCGATTGGATTCCGGGATATAATGAAAAAACTATTTACTCGTATGAGCGGGAGAACAATTATCCCATTCAATGGATTGTTTCGCATGGCTTAAAACGTGATTGTATCGCAAACGGAAAGGAAAATTAATATGTATAAATCACTAATAATTCAGCTTATCGGCTGGGGTTTTATAATCTGTTTGCAGTTAATGTTTTTGGTCGAATTAGGGAGGTAGTGGGCGACTAAAAACCTAAATTAACCAACCAAAAGGCCCCGGTCCTCCGGGGCTTTTTTATTCCCCTTATTCCACCTATACCTCTTCCCCGGTATAATCCGGGCATTCCGTTATACCCAGACCTCGGATGTTTTGGTTGACTTGACCATTTTGCCGGTAAAGATAGGGCTGTTTTGGGAACCTTCCGGCCTTGCACCAGACAAGCCTGATAGTCTGGACCTGACCATCTTTAAAGGCACTTCGGATATAACCGTTTGTTTCGGCAAAGGTTTCCTGCCACTTCTCTTCTTTTAACTCTTCCACGGTGAACCGTTTACACCGCAGATTAAAGCATCGAAAACATAATGGCCTTTCTTTCTTCATATCCCTTGCCCTCCATGGGTGGCTTGAGGTTTGTTTAAAATAGCTCTCTGTGGCCTTTTAAATCAACGATCTTGTTTTACAGGTATGTTTGTACCTTTTTTTTATTTGAAACCGTTTCAGGATTTCTTGTTCATTCCCTGTTTGCGGAGAGCATTAGAATTATCCCTTGCCTTGCTCAGTTTTTCCTTGTGATCTTCCGACAGCACTCTGCTTACCCTTTTTCGGCTGGAATAAGGGTTGAAGGGGTAAAGAGGACAAAACGGGTTAGAACAATCCGTTTTCCCCTCCATGCCATAACCGACACACTCGTAACAGTGGGCGGCTATGGCTTCCCTTTGTGTCAAATCCTCTCCCTGGCAATATTTTAGTAACTCATTCATTCCCCTGCGGGCTAACCCATCTCTCTGAATATCCGCCTGAATATCCTGAAACCGTTTCAATAATCCTTCTTCAGTCCATGTCATATCCGTTGCTCTCTATAATATTTATTTTATAAAGTTTTCTAATGGTTTTACACACTTGGCAGTTACACTTTTCTTGTTTCCCGAATCCCGAAAGAAAGTTTTTGGCGGTGGCGTGTTCCCGGATTACCTCAAGGCAAACAAAGCGCATCTTCTCTTCCCGACAATCACAGGCGTTATGATGTGTTGTGCATTTCATTGTTTTTCCTTCCTAAAATGGAATGTCGGATTCGGTCTCTTCTTGAACCGGTGTCGAATTGGAACCGTTGCCCTGGCCAGTTAGCTCATTCAACATGGCTTCCAGAACCTTGACCGCCGTTTCCCGTTCCCCCAAGTAAACCTTAGCCGGGGTGTCCTTGTCGTTCTGAACCTTCTGTTTGGTCGCCTTGTCCCACCTGTAAGCCCTAACCCAATCCAGACCGATCTTCCCGTCCTGACCCTCGTATCCAGAAACAATTGAATAGGTTTCCTTATACTGATCCAACTTAACCCCTGCCTTAACACCCGTTTTATGAAACTTAAAATCTTGCATGATTAGCCCTCCTCTCCTGGCTGTCTAATTAGTGTTTTTTTCTTTTCTCCGTCATAATACCATGTTGTTGTTGGTAAAAACTTAGAACCATTAACTATTTTAAATTCCTTTATCTTACCGTTTGGATTTTCCCAACCCTTAACCCACGCCTTGCACTTCACTATTTTAATCCTTCCATAATCCATTGCCAGTGCAAGCCTTGGTTTTTCAAGCGTAAATTCACCACCACGTCCAACATCACTGTCTGTTTTTTTCTGGATACCTATTAAACATATAGAATTTTTTAACTTTGAATGAATTGCAGATATATACTTACCGACTTCATAAAAGTTTTCCAATACCTCAAGATAATCAATTATAAATATTGGATACTTTTCTGGGTCAATAAGGTCTTGATAGTTTTCATTTAATTCAACTGCGTCAAATTTCCAATCATTAATTTTCATATCTTCAAACAATTCAAGACGGGCATTCAATTCATCCTCGCCCATCTCTGAATTAATATAAAGAATTTTATTTTTTTCTTGGTTTTGTCTAATAAAATCAAGCATGAAGGTTGTTTTCCCGGAGTTCTTTGCACCGGCAAGCAAGATGATGTTTCCGGGGTACAGCCTAACAAAATGGTCAAGGTCTAATGGGAAATTAACATGAACCGTTTTGCCTGTAGCCTGTCTATAATTCATTAATTCAAAATCTTTCTTGATTCTACGGTAAGTTCCGTGTCTTGTTGGGTGCTTTTCAAGATATCCTTCCTTTACAAGCCTGTGCATGGCTTGATAGAGGGCGTTTCGGTGTGGTGTAAGTTTTGTAAGGGTTTGTAAGATGTCTGTAAGGGAAATGTAAGACTCTGTAAGACTCAAAAACTCCTTAACCTCGGCAATTATATTAACCTCCCTTCTTTCGTCCCGGTTAAGTGCGCTATTTATTTTGTCGGAAATCCACTTATCATCATTTTCCCCCCACGAATTTATCAATCTTTTCAATACTTCACATATATATTCTTTTTCACAACCACCCTTAACTAAACAATTTGAAATATGGAAAAGGTCAATATCTCTCCTTCCATTAGAAAATAAGGGCTGTAAGTTTTGTAAGTTTTGTAAGAACTCCCCTTTATTATATATAGTATTAGTATTTAAAATCCATATGGGTATAGTATTTAATACTATGTCTTTTATAATCTTATATTGTGATCCGTTAGGATGAATGCTTGGGGGAGCAACCACATAGCCTCCATCTGAACGAATGTCAATTCCGGGAAGGTCATTTCTTGCTTGCCAGTTCCTTAGTCCGGGTTCATACTTGTAATAGCAATGCCAACCGGCTTGCTTCCCGGTCTTTATTAGTCTTGTTTCTGGCAACCCTTTACTCTTGGCAAGTTTTAGGGCTTCCGGGCCGTCTATGTCAAGCACCGACAAACCAGATATTTGCCCGGTAACAATTCCGATATTGTTCTCCCCATGCTCAAACCATTTTTTGGCTTCGTCTTCTGTGGCCCTGTTGGTCTGGTATCCCTGCCATTTAATCACCGGCACTTTATCCTTTGGTTTTAATGGAATTACAGAATACCCCATATCTAAATATACTAACGCCGCATCAAGCATTGTTTTCATACCTATATTCCCAATAATTCTAATATTTTAAGTATTTCAATTTCATACTGTTTTGGGTCAAGATTTGCTTTTTTTAGTTTTACTTTCTCTTCTTCATATTTTTCAAACCCCCAATTCATATTTAATCTGTGTATATACTTATGACTGTTTATATAACTCTACTACTTGTTTTTTGTGGCCATCTTCAAAGATGCTTGGTTTAATTTCGATGCCGATTGGTATTCTTGGAAAATTGTTTAATATTAGATTTTCTTTGGGGAAAACAATAAAATCTATTCTCTTTCCCTTCTTGGTTATGGCGTGAATCCCTTCCACCTCTTTTCTTATAATAAAATATTCACCAAGAATATTAATTACTTTTCTTGAAATGTTTTTTTCTGGCTCCATTGGTATTATAGACATAAAAAAACCTCCTGGTTTTTTGAGTTGCTTAGTTCAAGAAGATCAGGAATTACCGGATCGGCTTAAACCTCAAAAACCAGGAGGCCCTATGGAATAGGCTATGTTTGTGAACAAAAAAAACCGAACCATGTAATATCCTTGTCTTTCTCGAACTAAGCATTTCCACTATACCAAACCCAACCAGTCAAGTCAATAGTTACTCAAACAATCTCCCCTGTTGCTGGTGGCGCTCAAGCCGTTCCTTTGCGGCCTTAAAGTAGTCGGGGTCAAGTTCATAGGCCCATAAGTCAAACCCCATGTCATGACAGGCAATCCCGATTGACAGGCTCCCGAAATGGGTGTCAAGTATCTTATCCCCCGTCTTTGCGTAGTTCTTTAGAAGCCATTTATATAGGGCTACTGGTTTCTGGGTGGGGTGAGTCTTTTCATCACAATGGTTTATGTAAGCATCTGCTCTTGAATATGTAAATATCTTCATTGGTTTATTAAAAGAAGTCCATGCCATTTCCCCGTCACTTCTGTTATCACGTTGTTTTTTATCCCACACGATCCAGCATTTTGTTGGCTTGTTATTATAATAATTAGCTCCCCATATTATTTGATTGGTTGAAACCCTAAATAGATCATTGAAATATTCATCGTCTGGTATTTTATGGTCCCATGTGGTTGTTTTATATTTTTTCCATATTCCTCCATTTTGTTTTCTTTTAGTACCAGCACAGGAGTTTTGTATTGTATCGTAATTTATACCATACGGCGGGTCAACAATGGCAAGATCAAAGAACTTATCAGGAAACTCTTTCATCCCTTCCATACAATCTTGATTAAATAGCTTAATCAATCTCCGTCCTCCTTGTAAACATCCGCCTTAAAACGTACGAGCGAATGATTGAAATAACAGTAAACCATACACCGATCAGAAAATTGTCCCGAATAGGTACATGAAGCCCAAAGTAGGGAAATATTACAATCTGGCTCCCCACTGCGACTAAGTATCCGGCAGCTACATTCGTCAGGCTTTCGATAAGGCTAAACTTTTTAGACTGCATTACAGCCTCAAAAAAACATTAGTTCTGGGGCATTCATCATATTTTTTTTCGGCAGATATTTTCCAGACCTGGGAATCGTCATGCCATACCGTGCCATTACAGACATCTTTTAAAAACTTGATTAGATTATCAAGATCTGGCTTTTTGACATGGTCCCGGTCCCGTTGCTTTTTTGGCATGGATTCGGGGATAGGCATATAAAACGTAACGTCCATCATGACACCGACCCCTTTCTCAATAGGCGGGTCCTTCCACTGCTGCTTAATTTCCCATAACACCCGGCCCTCCTCGGTTTCCTGGTCGTTATAGGTCGTGACAAACTTTCCCCGGCGAGCGAACCTGGGGCGCTTCTTGGCTATCGGATTGCCGGGAATTGTTATGGTCTTTTCCATCACTCCTCCTTTTTGCAATTAATTCAACCTTTTTCCCCAAGTGGGGAATATGGTTGTTTTTTCTCCATTCCCCCATTAATTCTTGCCCTCCATAGTTGTTTTTTTAAAGTCCAAATCCGCATCGCCCCCAGCCGTAACAGGGCCAGTCGTTGAGCATCAGACCACTGATAGCTATGATTAATTTTTGGATTGCGGACGCATTGCACCGTAGTATCGGACAACTCATTCCCGACCACCAATATCCCCGCATGCCCTGGGATGAGGTCGGCGCTGCATTGCAGATAGTCTGGGATGGCAAAATACAGCCTGGATATTTTCCCATCTTTCCTGGGGTTGTCCGGGTCATAACTTCTATGGCCGTGACGCTTTTGGAGATCCTTTTTAAGATCCGCCCTGCTGATCTTTAACTCAACCTCATAGGCATAATTATTTTTAGTCAACACCAAGAGGTCGATTTCATACAGATTCAGCCCCCACGACACATTGGGAACGGCAAGGTTCACCCGAGGATTGAAATACTGGGCGACGGCGATCTCCATTTCCAGGGTCGTTATTTTAGCCACGGCTTCTTCTTTCCCACCGCCTTACTTAA
>Ga0172375_10000613_pt1 | contig 56876 bp, 68 predicted proteins | sample LakKiv1m_FD_114537 | JGI IMG/M metagenome (GOLD analysis project Ga0172375, IMG submission 114537) | Freshwater microbial communities from Kabuno Bay, South-Kivu, Congo - kab_092012_11.1m | ecosystem: Environmental > Aquatic > Freshwater > Lake | place: Democratic Republic of the Congo...
ACTTTTTTCATGATTACCTTTGCTTCTTCTACACCATATACAACAGGAATTAATGGAGATAAAGCAGTTACTAAAGTAGTAGCAGCTATTTTCGATAATTTTTCGCTTCCTAATAGATCAAAGGTCATTCTTGCTGTTTCATAAAGTGCTTTTGTTACTCCCAAAGGACTTGTATGCTTTGTAGCAGCCACTCTATTATAATATTGTCCATATTTATTTTTACCGTTTGTATCCTCTATTATCAAAGGTTTCCTCATATCAAGATAAACTGGAATTTGCCTTGGTGCGTATATTTCAGTATTAGTGTCATAGTTACCTTTTGCTTGATTTCTATTTACTTTTGCGTAGAATTCGTTATAACTTGGACTTAGACTAAAATATATTCCTTGCCAATCTCCTGTTGGTCTTTTTCGTACATTAGAAAATTCCGTAAAATCCTCAGAAGCTGTTGCATGATAAAAAGTCAACGGTTCATTATTCTCTAACTCCCTGAATAAACGTATATTTCTTTCATCATTTTTATTCGGATAATAACTATTTACCCAAAAATCCTTTTTAAATATGTCCTTTATACCTAAAGAACTAGGTTCCTTAAGTATATTATTAAAAAATGCACCTGTACCCTTACTTGCATTTTCGGGATCGTTTTCCCAATCACCGAAAAAGTTTTTGAATTCATTAGTTCTTAGTCTCAAGCGAGAAGCCTTTAATGTATTTATAGTAGTATTTAAAGGTTCACCTGAATAAGTTACAATTTGGCTTGGATCGAAAAATATAATTTCTTCTCCCTTATTATACACCACTCCATCGTAACCTAATTGTTTATAATAATCCATGTGTTTTTGCGTAAAATACGAAGGATACTCAGGTGAAGACGAAGAAGAAATTGCAAAACCATTAGCATTCAGATTTTTTTCATGCTTTTTCAATAACAACGTCCAAGTATCTTCTTGGTCAATATTGTCTTCACGAAGTTGGTAATCAGGTACAGGTTTTCCGTATTTATCTGAAACAATTGAAGGTTCTTCAAAGAAATCAAATGGTGCGGTTCTTAGCTCTTTGCTAACTATAAGTGGATTACGCATATTTCCATAGGAAACATGTATAACCGGACTTTTTTCATTATGTTCCTTCGATCTGTTATAGGAAGAATACATATTTGCAGCTTTTGGATTTAACGTATAATATATTCCCGCTAAATCTTTTCCTGCTGCCCGGTTGCCCCTATATACGCTTAATGGATTATCTTTTGTTCCTTCACTTGGCGTTTGACTTCCTCTATAAAGCACTACAGGTTTATTCAAATCGCTTATACCTAGGTTTTTTTCTGTCAAATATGTAGCATTATCAGGATCGTTTTCCCAATCTCCGAAGAAATCTTTTTTTAGTCTCAAATGGTCTGTTGTCATATTAAAGGCGAACGGATTAGGCTTCTCATTTATTTCTTTCTCAGCAGGTTTTAACAATTGATCCCACATATCCTTCATAGTCTGATTATATACATTATTAGGATCTTTTATACCAACAACTGACTTCATCTTGTCCAATAAGTTCTCTGAAAAGCTTTTCTTTTCTCCATTAAGTACAATTGTTTGCAGTTTATTCCTGAACTTTGTTTGTCTAGAATCATGCAATAATGCCATGAATTCCTTTATCTCTGTATCAGAAGGTTTTTCACTACCCCCCATTAATCCTGCTTGATTGAAAGCATAAGATAAATCGTCATCAGACATTATATCATCTGATAACTTATTATCATTATTAAGCCTTTCTTTAATACCCATCCACGAATTAATCATTAAATCCTTAAAATCCTTGTTAGTATCAAACTCATTAACAGTCATACTATGCCCACCTTCATGAGTAAGAAAAGCTAACATATTTTCCATATTGTTCAATTGCCTGTCTTTGTCGTTACCCATAGATTCATTAGTAAGCAGTACCTGGTCATCTCTGAATTGTGCATAAATTTTGTCATTATTACTGTTATAACCAAGTTTTTCTCCTTTTATCGGGAGATTACCCTTTGTTTCCTTGAGATACTTGAGTTGGCTCTTTATGTTATCTCTTGCTTCTCTGCTATCCTTTTTATTACTTTTTCTTAAATACGAACCTATTGTTTCATCGTTAATACCAACTAAATCAACTCCGTCTGCAACGGTTATATCGCCTTTTATAGCTGTTATCTTAGATACTTGATTTTGTAAATATTCGAAAGCAGAAGGTTCACGCATATGCAAATGCTCAGTTACTTCGCCTGTTTCCATATCGATTTTCTTTTTTACGGTAGGAATAAGCGGATTGTCTTTTCTGTAACTTACTTCATCTTTAATTTGCTTTCCAAACTTATAGTTCATCCATGGTTCATGTGCTGATATAATAAGACCAAACAAAACTTCTTGAGCCAATCCGTTCCATGTCATATCAAGATTTTGATGAGAAATAAGTTGATCAAGTCCTACTCCTACAGGTTGAGCTGCAACTGCACCTGCAAAGAAACCTAAATTAGACCATGATTTTGATAATGCACTTGATATTGTAGGATCAAGCATTTTTGCACCTATTTTCTTTATTGTAGGAGCAAACATTCTTAAGGTATTTGCCGCGGTATATCCAAGTGCTACATTAGCACCTCCAAGTAATAACATACTTTGTGCTTTCTCAAAGAGTTTTTCTCCGGACATCGAAGGATCAAGTGAAGCAAGATAACTCACCGCACCACCAACTGCAAGATTAAACGGATGGTCAAACGGATGTCCGAGTGTTTCGTATAAACTCGATATTCTTTGTCCTTCTCCGGTAATAATGGCTTTTTTATAATTGGACGGATTAGTAGCGTATTTAACAAAATCTACCGTTCTTTTCATGAAAGGTTCTGATTTTTTCATCCATAATGGGTCTTCTATTAACTTTATAGTAACATCTTTTACTTTATCTAATTGGTTTACATTAAATAACCTTAATGCTGAATTGGACATGTGAGAAGCTGCTTTAAATGCACCAAGTCGCATATCAGACATTAGCATCCCTATATCATGTGCTAACGAAGGGAACCTGTTCATCCATCTATCTTCTAATTCCAGTATTTTCCTATATTCTTTATCATCTACATCAACTCCACCTTTTGCCATAGTTTCCAATATTCCGCCTTTTATCAGTTCCCATGGAGTAACTCTTTCAAAATCTTTATGTGCAGATTCATTTTCTATAGGGATATAACTCGTTAATTTATGACCTGAAAGCAATCTTTTGTTTTCTGACATTTTGCCAAATATGGCACGACTTGCGATTTCATCGAAATAATCGATTACTCCACCTGCGAAATATGCCATACTTTTCTCTAACCATGTACGCCCGCTTTTATCTTTTACGTTAAAATCAAATTCTTGCGAAGGAGATAACCGTTTCATTGTTTCCAATTGACTTAATTGGTTATAAGCATCTACATATGCATTAGTAACATCAAGTACCTCTGCATCTATTTCATTCCATTTATTTCCCGATATGCCATTAATTACATTATATATCAATGCAGTCATATTTGTAGGTATTATATTTTTACCAAATCTTCCAACAAAATCATTGGTAAATAGGTTATCCGGAGCATCGGGATTTATCATTTGCGATAATACGGTATTTCTTGCATTAGGACTTATTTTCCTGCTATCAAGAAATTTATCGTAAAATTGCATAAGGTCTTTTTTTATTTGCTTAGGATCCTTTTTCATTTTAAACTTGGTGCCATCTATTTCATAAGCATCTCTTAGCATTCTGAACATTTCTTGCGCAGGTCCATATATAGGGGATTTATTTGTTCCCATGTATTCCCCTTTATATATATTACCTTTTTCCGTTATATCTTTTGTACTGATTACTTGTTTACCATAATTCTTACCTACTTTTATTTTTATAGGTTTATCTAATTTTCTTCCTTTATCATCAAATCTGACATAATCATATTTTTCCTGGTCTACTTCCATTAATTTAGCTTGCTCTTCAATGTAACTTAAGGGATCATATATCCTATTTCCTTTATCATCGTATTGCGGTCTATCGTCCAATCGAGCAATTTGAGGATTAAATACAGTAGGGTCTGCCAGGTAATCTTCTACAATAGTCTTATTTGGTGTTCTAAGAGGTGTAGGAAGGATTTCTCCGTAAGGGTCTCTCTGGTATACCTTTTTATAGTCCATAATAGGATACACGGGCTGAGACGTTGTAATTTCAGTATTCTGTTTAGTTAAACCAATAGGGTCCTTGAGATATTGTTCTGTATTGACTATTTTAACAGGAGCTAAATCAGGCTTTACGTTAACCTTAAGTTTTTTATTATATTCATTAATTCTTTGTTTTGTAGTAAGATAATTGAATACCCTGTTGAGTTGCGTAGTCGGTTTATAATTCTTTTTTTCTTCACTACCAAAATATCCCGATTGCGTTAGCAAATAATTTAAACTTGCTTTTTTCTTAGGATCATAGTTATCATATTGCTGTATTTCCGGTTTATCATTGCCGTTATATCCTAAGGCATTATTTACATTAGATAAACTCGTCCACCCAAGATTCTTAAAGTGTTCTATTATAGTATTAATTCTTCTTTTTGGATCAAGAAGTTTCTCTTTTTCCAGTTTTTCCTTAGCTTTAACGTGATCATTAGTTAATGAAACTAAGAATTTATCATCGTCTTTTTTTTTTATTTCATTTTGTAATGTTCTTGTTTTCATTATTTTTCCTTATTTATTTTATTTCCCCACCTCTGTAATTCTGACCTGCAGTATGTCCCCATCCGCCTAATAATGTTTCTATTCTTGCTTTACTGGTTCCAGCCGGTAAACCCGCTTCCCAATCGCTAACTTGTTCATTATAATATATCGATGAATTTATTCTTGGCCCTCTTACCTCTAGTATCTTGTTATCACTAGGTCCCGTAATTTTGGTTTTTATCTTCCATCCGTTAGATTCTGCTTGTTGCTTAACCATTCTCCCCATTTCTTCTAATCTCTTTATATGTTTTGCTTCTCCATTAAGTAAATCAAAACCGGCTTCTTTTTCACAATCAAAGTCAATTAAAGCTAACGGAACTGATCCTGATTCCATAAATGTATCTCCATCTGCACCTACTACCATTTCCTTAATTCTACCTCTTTTATCAGCGAATCCTACCATTTTTATTATAGTTCTTTCTCCGCCGCCTGATCCACCCGGTCTAAAGTTTTCCTTATCTGACTGTTTTTCGGATATATTGGCATCTACATACGGAGAAGTCACATTTGTCTTTATTTCAGGAGGAGTAGCAGTCTTAGTTGTTTTTTCTATTCCATACAGAGGCATATTGGCTTTTAAGAACGCTTCTCTCTGTGTTGCCATATCTGAATATACGTTCGATTGTTTATTTGTTACCACATTATGTATATCCTGTAATCCTTTGTTAACAAATAAATCATCAAGTCTATAAGGGGCTTCATCTATAATATTTGCTTTATCGGTCTGTGTGATCTCGTAACCTTGTTTAGCTTCAAAGCCAGGAGAACCCGGTCTTAACATTAATCTACCGGAAACACTGCTTGAATTTCCAGTTGAAGCGGATAATCCTTCTTCGGTAATTAATTCCGGATTTTCCAATAGCAATTCCATCATAGTTTTACTTTGTTTCTGTTGTTCTTCTCTGTCACCAGGAGTCTGTAATAAATCACCCATTAACTTAGGGTCATATTTTCCCTTGTTAATTTGATCAAGCATATACTGACCTTCTGGTAACAACTTTTTACCATCATCTATATTGAGATCTTCGTAGTCCATGAATGGATTTGCAAAATAGTTATTTTCTTTCGGAGGAGCGAATGATTGACTACCGTTTGGCAATAAATAATCTAAGTCTTTAGGATTACTTGGAGGATTAAATTGATAATCATTTTCTTGATAAACAGGTTTTCTGCCTAATGCCTCCATTGCTTTATTTATCAATGTCTTCTGCAGTGGATCATAGTCAGCTGCTCTTAATGATTTTTCTGTCATTTTTAATAACCTGTCATCAAGAGGTATTTCCTTGCCTTCTGTCTTAGAAGATCCTTCTTGACTTAAGTCATTTTTTCTCAATTCCATTGCTTTTTTTGCAGACTTATTGTAGTCTATATTACCATAACGGTCTATTTCCGCTTTAGCTCCGCTGAATTTTTCGGGATGAGAAGAAAACATTAATCGCATATCATTAGACATTTGAGCTTGTCTATCTATCAATTCTGCGTTACGTGCGAGATTACGGTCTAATCCCTGTAACATTAGTTGCTGAGCCATCAATAAATCTCGGTTATTCCCTTGGTTAAGTATAGGCATTGTTATCTCCCAAAATTAAACTTAATATGATTCGGTATATTCATAAAAGGAAAAAGAGTATTACTTGGTGAACTAATATCATTTTGTCCTTTCATCCACGATGTACGAGAACGAGGATATCCAACGGTTTTCCTTATCGGCTTATTGGTATCTTCTGCCATCATTGTGTCTTCCGGATATCCCATTGTATCTCTCCTTGGTTTACTATCATCTTCCATCATCAATGTATCAGCGAGTCCTTCCCTTTCTTTAGATGTAGCTTGAGATACAGTATTACTATCTGTTTCAAGTAGATTATTTATGGATGACATTGCATTCATTCCACCTAAAGCTCCAGTTACTGCAGAAGAAAACAAATTAGGTTTTTCGTTGTATATCTGCTGTTCTTCAATACTTAATCCCGTTCTCGTGTTATCCTGCATCATCTGATTTTTCTGCATTTCCTCGTTTTCCCTTTCACCGATAGCAGCATTTTTTAATCCCGTTGCTTGAGCAAATACTTCTGCAATCGGAGTTGCATTGGCAGCTCCTACTGAAGTAGAAGAAACATCTCCACCCATCTTATTAGCTATATTGCCTGCTACTACATTTCCTGCTTTATTACTTGCTGCCATAGTAGAATCCTCAATATTTGCATATTTTCTTAACATGGCTAAACGAGGATCAAGTGCCTCAATTCTCTTTCTATCGGATGCATTCCGTGCATCCGCAAGTTCCAAGCGCTCCTGTTTCTGCTTTTGCATTTGTTGTCCCTGCATAGCATCATAGAGTCCGCCAAGTCCTCCTATTATTGCCGGTAAATACTGTAACATATTAATACTTCCTCCTTTGTTCTTGATACTCAAACTTTAACTCTACCAACCTTAATTTAAGTGCATTGACATCGCTTTCTAATTGTTCTACTTTTTTCTTGTTTGCAACCTGGTATTTAATGTCATTTTTAATCACTTCGATATCGGTTCTCATTTCTCCGAACATGATTACCAAATATAGTATTCCTGACGCCATAATAGACGCTATGATACCAACTACAATTTTGCTAACTGGTACTGTTTCTTTTTCTGTTATTTCTGTTTTTGTCATATTGTTTCCATTTCATCCTATTATTCCAAATACATCATTACTTGAACCACCACCTGCATAAGTTCCTGTTAATGCTCCATTTACATAATCAACTCCACTCTTAACATCACTCACAACGGGTAAATGGCTGTTATCAACATTGTAAATATTTGTTGTTCTTGTTAAAATTCCTCCGAACCAATTTAAAATAGGAACCGCAGAACCAGATGCGTCAACATCAGTAAAAATTGCGTTTGCTAATTTTAAATTTGCTAATGTTCCTGAATAATTTACATAGACAGTACTCGAAGAAGTTTTTGACTTAATACTTGTTCCAAAAAGTATTGCACTCGAATAGTGTATCTGTTGCCATGAATTAGATATATTTAAATTATACCCACTTACCAATGCTACAATAGTACACATATTAACATATAAATCTACACATGATATATCATAATTACCTACCATAGTCATAGTTCCCGATACAGTAGAAGATAAATAAGAAAGATATAATTTAGTTACACTTAAATTCGCAGTCAAAGTTACGTTGACACTCCCTCCAACTAATATAGCTAAATGATTATAACTCATATTTGGCAATGTTGAGTGTACTGTTGCCGTATAAAAGAAAAATGTACTTGAATTTGTTGTAAAATCCAAAGTCCCTGCTGTATATGTAAAAACCCTTGAACTCGCACGGTTAAATGCAACGACCGTTCCAAATGTTATTGTTCCTGCTGTGTTGATTGTTATGTTATTGTTTATATAAGATGTCGGTATTAATGAAAAACTTGGCAATGTATAAGTTCTTATTGTCCCTGTACCATTCATAACAATAGCAGTTGTACCCGCTATTCTCGTTGTAGTACTTGAACCAACATCTAATCCTCCTCCGATTGTTAAGGTGTTTCCATTTAAAGTATTTGTCCCATTTGAGCAAGTTACCGAACCAGTTGTCGTCCAGTTATCTGCTAATGTCCATGTTCCCCCATCAAAAGCAAGATTGAATGGAATCGTTAAACCACCTGATGTTATCGTTGCTGTATCTTGCATTTTCAAAGTGCCATTACCCGATAAAGTCATACCTGCAACTAATGTAACCGTAGTTGTTACTGTAAGTTTATTAGAACCATCAATAGTAAGTAAGCCAACATAATTTGTCATTATAAAAGTAGAACAAGCCGCATTCGTAATATCAACTGTTAGATTACCACTTGTTGCAGTTGCAACAACGGCATCAGCTGAAGTAGGTACAAAACCCTCTACCCAAGTCCCTGTTGAGTTCCAATTCCCTCCTCCATTAGCTATTGTGCGAGTTGCCATGACTTATAATTTTATTTCTTTATTTACTAAATTTTGAGCAACATCTTTTAATACTGCTTTTTGCTCATTTTTTATTTGCAAGTATTTATTCATTAAGCCTGTCTTAATTTCTTGCTCTGCTCCTTCAACTGTTCCGTCAGTACTGAAAAATGCCATTTGTCCTTTGTAAACCACCGTGCCATCGTCTTCGGTTATTACGACTTCAGTATTGATTGAGAAGTTTTTACCTTCAATTGGCTCTACTTTAAATATTGCTGCTTTCATATATTCCTCTAATCTATTGTGTATTCAAAACTAATTATTGCATAAGTTGGAGTTCCCGTAACACCCGCTGTCTTCCAGCCGATATAATTATTTGCGGCTATATCCGGATTGCTCAAAGAACCATCATCATTTGTATTGACTCCCTCTATAGTCGTTATATCTGCATCTACGGTTGAACCATTTAAACCGTTACTATCGAACTCCCATAAGTTGCCCGTTATCGTACCAACTGGTGTTAAAACATGAATTGCTGTTATTGTTATTGCATAAGGTACTCTCCATAACGGCAAGTCAGAATTAGCCGTTGGATTACTTATTACGAAACTCTTTGATTGAGTAAGTTCTACGTAATCCGCAAGTTTCTTTTCTTCCCAGTTTGTACCGTCAAACCGGAGAACTTTTATATCACCTGCGCTATAAGCCACGTTATATCCATGTTTTAGCTAATGCTATCCTTCTCCATGTATTGGCATTAACACAAATGTATAAATAGTTATCATCATAACCTACCCATCCCTCAGTACCTGTATCGATGTTAGATGAAGGAACTCCTTCAAACATTACCATCGCCATACCTGTTCTGTTTGGGAATGTTATTATTTTATCACTTGCTGTCAATGCTTCGTTAGTTAAAGTTAACGAGTAATCAGCTGCACCTAATGCAACATCAACGATAATCTTACCTGTAACGGAATCTGAATCTACGGTAAAAATATTTTCCGTTGTTCCTGTATCAGTATTTTGTGTATGCGAAGTATTCGCTATCCACTTTAATCCTGTTTCTTCAATATCGTCCCTTACTAATATATATCCATCAACTCCTCCTGCCAATACAGTTGGTACATGGGAAGCATTTGCTGATAAAAGTCCTCCTTTTGCTATATTAACATTATTTTCTGCAAATTCAGGACCAGGATTCGCAGTATTCTGTGTTAATATAATGTCATATTGTGCTAGTGCCATTATTCCTCCTCTACATATATTTGATATTTAATTCTCACATGTTCATTTCCATCAAGTATCATTTTCAATATTTCCTGTATACTCTGTTTATTAAGTATAATACCACAAAAGTATTTATTCCCGATAGTTTCATCAATAATTGCTCTTTTGTGTTCAATTTCAATATTGATTTTTTCTTCTTCTTCCTTAAGTTCTTTTTGTAACTCAGTAATCTGTTTTACTAATCTCTTTCTCATATTAATCCTATGTATTCATTAATGTAAATTTTTTCCATATTGCAACACCTACAATTCCTCCCGTAGTACAAAGATAAAAGTAATCATCGTCATAATAACATTCGCCTATGCTACCTGCATCTACTCCCGTTTGCTTCGTACCAAATAATATATTTTGATACTTAGGTATATATTCTAAACCATTGTTGTTAATTCTTGGATTACCATATACTATACCGTTAACTCCCATTATCTCGCCATTACGTAATATTCAGAATCATTACAATCTACAAATAATCTGAGCCAACACTCTATTGCCTCATCAATCAGAATTATTCCCGTATAAGCGTTTCCTGTTGCGTTTAACTCAAGAGGACCCGTTTCTTTTGCGACAGCGAAATTAGCCCAATCAACACCATTAAGGGAATATTCTACTTTGGCATTTGTAATCCCCGTAATTGTGTCAAGATTAATCACCTGAAACAATATCGCCTCATTTTTCCTGCTTTTCTTGATAACAAAATATCCGTCAACTTCATATTTTTCTGCAATAAGTACCTTGTTGTTATTGAATATTTTTGTTCCAGGTTCGGTTGTACCAGGACATATTCCCCATTGGATTACATTAGCTATATTTGCATTATCTACAATTTCAGCAGGATTTTTGCATATTAGATACAGATATTTATTCGTATGGTCAATTCTATCAATTGTATACGAATCAATATTGGTATTTCCTGATGTTCTTAACATTGCTTTCATTCCACTTATCCATAATGAAACAAGAGGATCAGAAGCTAAAGTTAACCTCACTGTCTTTGGTCCTGCTTTTGCCTTAGCTGAAACATTTATTGCAGCAGGAGTTCCCTGTATATTCTGTCTTTGCAATATACCAAATTCGTGCTGACCGAAACTATAGTTTAATGGTATCATTTTTACTCCTTAAAATAATTTTACTATTTCTCTTATATTCACTCTATTTTCTTCTAAATTGTTTTCTTTATTTCCTAAAAAAGTAATCGCTATTCTCTCGTATCTTTTTTCTATTAGCATAGCATCATCAACTATTTGACTACCTCCATAAATATACGGTACTACCCTTACATAACCCGAACCACCATCTTTAACCCTATGACCATATATTTTATACCAAAACATTATACAATCACCTTCTTCGCAATATATCTCTAAACTTCCATTCAAATTTATATCAGGTTTATAAAATAATCCATTGTTACATCCTGTATCCGTATTCGGATAAAGAGTAGTTACTGCTCCATATCCCGTTAAAGCACTATAATCAAAACCAGGTTCCTGTTCTCCGAAATTCCCTCTTTCATCTATAAGATATAATTGATTCTCGTTTGGACTTCCTGTATCATTATATTCTATTGGATTGTGCCATTCATATGTAGGAGGCTCATCGAATATTTGAGCATTAGTACATTTTTCTGCAATGAGCATCCCTTTTTCTATTGTATCGTATACTTTGTACTGTATAGCCGCAGTATCATTACAGAATCTTGCTTTAAGGTATACTTGTATATCAAATTTATATACTCCACTTTCAGTAGGACAAAAGAAAAATACATCTTTTTCAAAAGTTCCTGCATTTTCAGAGTATTTTCTGTTTGTACTTACATTCACATAATCAAGAGTATCTTCGTGTACTTCTGTGCTATATCGCATTGGTATCCATCCATCTCCGTTATTCGTTTGTGGATATGGTCTTCCAAAGTACTGTGGTTGCCTGTTTACAATATCTATGTAATCATAATCAGGTGGAACAGATGAATATCCGAATCTATCTCCTGCTGACTTTGTATCTATTGTTTCCAAAGAACCCGAATCTATTACGTAATCATTATCTTCTAAAGATTCCCATAAAGTATTATAGTTATTTATATCCGCTGTTTCCGATTTTTCTACACTTACTCTGACTTCGTTCTTATCCCATTTTTGCACTTTGAACTTATATTGCTCACTATCGAGAAAGTTTATTTCCATTGTCTTTGGTTGTACCTCAGTACCATTATGGCTCACCATTAAGTCCCATAGTCCCTTGGACAAACTGTCTGAAATTGGTCTGATTATATCCTCTAAAACCGCTAAATCCTTATCTGCCCTACCGAATGCTTTAGCCACACGCTCAAATTCTACCTGGACATCTCTGTCCTTATGTATTAACGATGTTTGTCCGAAATTTATAGCCATTACTGAATCCTTCTTTTATAGATATTTACTTTTATTTGTATAGTTTTCAGTTTAGCCGTAAGTTCACTTATGAACTTGAATCTCATCAATCGCCCCTTTATTCCAATAGGGGATAGTACATTTATACTTTCTCTACCAACTCCTTGCTTAGTATTTTCATCATCGTAAAATTCTCCACCTGTAGCCGTAGGTAATTGCATCATACCCAAAAATGGATTATTTGTTCCCTTGGCTATCATATTATGCTTTATTAAGTCATACCATCCGGAATTACTCAATAATTCTATTAATTCTTCTGTACCTGTAGGATTGTATTTCATTTTGATTTTGCGATACATAGCTTTCGCCTGGTCTACCCATTGCCTATTTCTTGTTTCTACGGAAAATACCGGATCACAAAGGAAATCATGGTCAGTTAAATCTACCTGAGTGGTAATGTCGTAAGGTACACATTCGATTATAGCGCTATGTAATTGAAAATCGTTTATTCCGTCTCCAATTTCATGTGTAACGATTTCACCGGTTATATCTCTTTTGCTGTTATTGTCAGATTCTATACCTGTCGTATTTACGGGATATTCGTCTTTTAACGAGGTTTTATCGTTATACCCATAGTAAGTGATGGAATCGTCCCAATTCAGTCCATACTGATAAACCAATGAGTAAATTTTGCCATTATTAAACTTAGTTCTGTGATACTTTGAATAGCATACAATAGCATCAGGTACCGTAATATAATCCTGATCTCTTGTAATATTATATTTTTCTATTCTCCAATTTTTGTTCGCAAAGTTAAATATTAACCTGATTTCATGCGTAAATGCCCATATGTTTTCAGTATAACTTCCTGTCGGTGTAGATATCACTAATTCATTATTTTCTGTTTCATAATTAAATTCTAGATACTCATTATAACCTTTTTCTTCAATTAGTATTTCTCCAACATCATATAAATTAGTATATATATAAGGTTTAGCATACATTAATAATGCCCAAATACCATTAATTAATAACATGGATTCTACATTATTACTAATGCTTTCCGGTAATCCTCCTTGACTTATCCATACTCCATTTTCATTTCCATATATAAATCCATGAGGAGTATTAATTATCGTTTTAGGTGAGTAAGTCCCCGCTGATTCTATTGCTTCCGCAAATTCCCATGTACTTACATCTGCTATATTAGGCATTATTATTCTATAGTGTTGATTTCTGTTGAATACCAATAATTGCTCTCTGAATTCCATTAATGCAGTAATTGGTTCATGTCCTATCTGTATTTTTTCTTCTTCTATAAATACATCTGGAGCAATTACTCCACCTTGTACATTCGAATATCTTAATATAGCTTGTTCATCAGTTGCAATAAAAGTTCTTCCCTTTATAACGCAGATACAATTTGCACCGGTTCCTTTCCATATTTTACCGGAAGATTGCAAATTAAGCGGTGTTCGTGCAGAAGGATAATCCCATAACAAGAAATCAGGTGTCCAATATTGATCTTTTTGACTATCATCAGGATCATCGTTAAATTCACGTATAGCACCAACTACAAAAGGATTAAAATTGGCATTTGTAATATCTCTCGCTTCGGGGTATCTGTGTCCATTTACTTCTATTGCGCCTTCTTGCGGTATAGCATAATATACTTCTTCGGTACTATTGACTATATCCGTAGTTTTTTTCCATGCGTTCGTACTTCTTTTATTAACAGCATAATCATTTACTTCTATATTTGCCGTATCATCTATATTATCTCCAAGTCCATCTATTATAAATTCCTTCGCTAGTCTATAATGACTATTTGAATCAGGTGATTTGTTGTTCTTTATTGCAGGAAACATATAAGCATCAGGAGGTGATATATAAGCATCAACTCCCTGACTTCTTAGCCATCCATTTTTTACATCAGGTTCCGATACGTAAACTTTTATACTTGATACTCCGGTACTGATTATTTTCTTATATCCTTCTTCGGTTATTCTCAATGTCATGTATAATACGGGATAAAGATAAGTTTCTCCTTCAAACAATATATTAGTTCTTTCGGAATCATCATGTTCTTTTGAAGCAGAGTAACAAGGAGCTATCCACATATTTTTTCCATCAAATTGCGGACTATTTTCATTTGTTTCTAAATTTAACCTTACTGCTGCCCTTATAGTCCCGGAACATAACATATCAGTAGTTCTTCTAAAATTTGACATTGATGAAGACAACGGAATCGCTCCGTTTCTAATTATATAATCATCTTTTAATGCTATAACTTCTATTCCATTAATTACGTAAGTAACCAATATAGGTATTCTTTCTTCCTTTAACCACATTCTAGGTAAGTATCCCTTCGAGTAATCAGGTAAACATGTAGTTACAACTGAATACACATCTTTCTTGAGTATTTCCCTTGTTTCTTGTGCATGATAGCGTATTCTGCCAATTGGAATCACTTTTACCGTTGTATCATCAGTAGCTAAAAAAGTCTTTATATTTATATCGGTTTTTGCATAGTAATAATAGTAATCTTGTGCTATCGGAGTTGACGCATCATCTATTGCTGCATTCTCCCCTATTTCATCTTTTATGCAATTAAGCATTAATTTTTCTACTTTATCACCATTTAATACCTCGAAAGTACTGTACAAAGGTACATTTTTCAGTGTTTCTAAGCTATTCGGAGGGTCACTGTTATCTTTAAGTTTATCAAAATAAGGATTGCAGTATAAATCATTTTCCCATAATACTAAAGAAATATCAGATAATTCCGCATTATCGTCAACATTACCATTGACATATTTTCTAATTCCCTGTGTATCTGCAAAAGCAAGTCCTGTCATATTTTCCATATTGACACTTGGCTCATATACTTTCCATAAATTATAATCTTCTTTAGCAAGAGTTAATCCTAATCCATTCCAAAACTGATTGTCATTTTCTAACTTCTTAGTTAAATCCCAATTTTTCCACATATATACGGGAAACATTAGTTTATCAGCTTTTGTCTTAGTATTATCAGGATATTCATTTAGTAACTTAGTAACAAATAATAAACTTTCTCCATATCTGCAAGAATCCATTAATGTACCTAATGGATACCAGCCTGGGAATGGAACAGAATTTACATTGTTATCCCTGAATATTTCATGCCATCCCGTTTCGTAATTATTTCCATCGTATTTATAGGTAAATCCAAGTATTCCGGTTGCTTCCACATAAGTACCAAGTCCAATATCACCTATGTAATAATCATCTCCGTCTGATTCAACTCTTCGCTTAAAGAATATTACATAAGTATCATTAATTTTCGGATTAGCCGTTTTTAATAACTTTGCATGTAATACAAGATTACTTTTGTTCGTAGTTTTATCGGTGAGATAATCGAGTATATCAAGTTTAGTCGAAGAAGGCGAGTATATCTTTTGTCCTTCCCTTTTTACCAAACTCCTTATTTCCTTGTTAGGGTCATAATTACACAAATATAATACGGAATCATAGTAACCTTCTTTCAGTAATTCCTTCTGATTAAAGTTTTCTACAATGCCTCTGTCGAAACTCAGTATCCGTATTTCCTTTTGCATTAATATTATATTCCGCTTTATTGTTCATATTCTGTTTCAGGTAACCAATTAATAGGTTGTATCGTAATACTGCTATTATTGTCCCTTAATTTCTTTGCATATCCCATAGCATCCGTAAGTTCTTGCCTGTACATTTCTTTAGCTCTTACAGATACTTGATTGAATCTATCTGCTCCTCTGCTCCAGAGTTCTTCAGTAACTAACCATTGTAATCCCCATCTAAACGTATCATACAGAAAATCGGGTATCTGCACAGGCAATACTGCATTTGGGTCCCACATTGTCAAGGGATTGTCTCTGAATGGTTTTCCGCTGATATAATCTATGACACATAGTTCATTTAGATAAAAACTACCTCCAAAAAGCAAATTAATACTTCCGTCCATTTGCCCTATCGGATCGACAAATTGCGTTAAAAATTGATTTTGTCCGAGCATGGTATTATTTATCGAAAAACTGTTATTGCCGGAAATAGTCCTCGCAATTGCCTGTTGCGAATATTCCTGACACTCATTCCATCCGGTTAAATCATTTCCTACTCCATCGGTATAAGATCCTGAACTTCCTCTTATTACTCTGATAATCCTGAATGGTGATAACTCCGTTGTATTAAAAGTATAGGGCAATCTGACATCGTATACTTCGCTTCCACTGTATCCATAGAAGTCCCAATAAGTAGTATTAGGGGGTTCGTCATCTGCTGTTGCCGTGTGGCTCTGTATTGATCGATAAAATACAGGTCCGTCAATGTATGTAATTGTGTTTTGGTTATATACTGTTCCGATTGCCCATGGGTCTATTTGTGTCCAATATGCTGAATCTAAAATAAATGTCGTTGCTGATGTATGACTAAGATCACAAAAATAATAATTACCACTATTTTCACATATTTGCCCATTGGTATAATTGGTACTTGCTGACCACGCAGAAGCCATAGGATTAGGTGTTATTGTATGCCTCGCTATCCATATTTCAGTTTCACGTGCCACTTTTTCCGCAAGACGATTCATTGTTTCAATGTACTCGCCCGGATGAAATAAATCCATAGATAAATCACCTATTGCACTTTGTACTTTGCTAAATATATTTACTACATTAATTGGCATATTATTTCTTTTTCTTTATTTTCATTATTCTCTTGTTGTATTCTTTTTTGGAAATATTCTTTTCTAAAGTAGGTCTATCGCGATAATGAGATATTGTTCTTTCGTAAATTCTTCCTTTTTCATCTTCGACTAAATCTTTTTCGTCTGTAAAACCATAAGATTCTCTAGTAATCTTTGTATAGGGTCCCTTTTTAGCTAGCGGAGCAACAAGTTTCCCGTTTTTATAAGCCGCGGTTTTTCCTATTCTTTCTAACTCTCCACCTAAACCAGGTGTTCTGTTGTCTGGTAATTGTAAATCTCTCTTTGCCATAATTATGTCTTTCTTAATCTTCTGTAACCTAATACTTTAATTTTGTTATAAGGAGCAATGCAAACCATGTTGCCTTGATTACCTCCTAATGTATAAATAAAATCATTTACTTCATTAATATAAAAAGCAACATGCCCTTTCCATGAATTTTTGCTTTCTCTCCAAAACACCACTATATCACCTAATTCAGGTTCAACGATTTCTTCGCCTACTTCGAGCCAACTACGTGCATTTAACTTTTTGCTTCTTTCATAACCGGTTTCTTTAGCTACCCAATTGGCAAATGCACTGCATCCTGCTGTTTCATCATCGTTAACATTAAATCCACAGTCTTTGAAATACTTCAATATTTCAGGATTATGCTTGGATCCGGGTATTTCTCTATGTCCATATTCCCTAAGCGCTATATTGATAATATCTAAATTCATGTTAAATACCTCCCGGTGGTTGTATTCTATTTAAGTTTCTATCGTATCCCTGTTTAGCATTTACCTCAAATTGCCTTTTTGCATCTATCATAGAAGTGAGTTGCTGCGTTGCCTGGTTAATACTTTGTTCTATTTGTTTCGGAATATCCACATTAACCTGTTGCAATATACTTGCCTGTACCATATCAATAAGCAATTTAGCGTATCTATCAGGTAAATCTATATATTCATTAATCTGTGGTATATCTGTATCCTTTGTGTGCTTATAAGTCAAAGATGTTGATTCTGGTAACATATCATCCAATATTGGTTGTCTGTATCCTACAATAGCAAAATCTGCGGAAGAAACATCATAAGAAGAATGTTCTAATGCGTTCGCAGGACTATCAACGTCTTTGCCAAAAAACATCAGTATATCGCTTCCCAAATGTGTCCACGTAGCCGTTTGATCATGTTGCAAGTTCCATCCACTTCTCTGTTGTGTCATCATACTCAAATCCCACTTGGATAAATTACCTATCCTTGTTCCATTGACTATATTTACTCTTTCAATGTGATGTATAAATCTATCTAAGTCCTGAAAAGTACTTAAATCTATTCTATCCAATCCGGTCGGATGAGCAGTATCTAATGTTCCTAATATAGTTATTCCATACCAGGGTTCAGCAGCCAAAGAAAGTAAATCCGCTATGTGAGAAATAGCTGCGTTGATATGATAACGAATATTCATTTCCTGCACTTTTTCATTATTTTTTTGCTGAGTTAATACCTGTGCCTCTGAACTTATTCTGTAATAAGTCCAAAATTTGCTCAATGGTCTTAAGTGTACGATAGAGTCTTCTCCGTTTATACTAACTATTGGCATCTTGTCCTCCTTGTCCTCTTTGTCCAATAAATTCCATTTGTAATGCAGCAAAAGCGTCTATATCCTGGCTTTCCTGCATAACATATAATTTTGCATAATTAAGTACTTTAGGAACAAATGTTTCCTCTATATCAAGATCCATGTTCCAATTATAATCAGGGTCCGTTAAACTTATTGCATCCGCGGGATTTCTGGGATACTCGAGTAATCTTACGTAAATTTCGTTTCCATCAATTTCATCTTTATCATCGAAGAACATAAGACAACTTACTTCCGTATCATCTTTGTAAATCGCATAATGAGTACAAAATGCATCAAAGCCTTGCACGTTTCTCGAGTTTATCATTCCGTTAATATCTATTCCGTATCTTAATGGAATCGGATATTTCTTTCCGTTTGCATTATTGGTATATATATTCACTATATACATAAGTTTGTTGCCAAGTTCATCGAGAGTTCTTATCATGGTTCCATTACTAAAACTGCCTACAAAGTTTATCGTAAATATTCTGTTTGGCATGATTTGCTCAAGTATTCTTGATGCCGTTTCTTTGTCCAATGCCGCTATTGACATCAGTATTTCATGGTAAACCTTAAGTATAGCTCTATAAAGACAATTATCCCTCATATACCTTAATATTCTTGCTCCATCAGGAATAGACGTAGGGGGACTTAGCTTAGTTGCTTCATCCCCGTTAACATCTAAAAAAGGTACAGCATCACCAATAGCTAACGCTAATGTTCTGTGTGCTTCCCAAATTGTCATTATTCACCACCATCCATGATTAAGTCACTTCCATTGCAAATAATCATAGTTGCAACAGAAACATCCCCAGGTACATCTGCGTCTGAATCTATCACACCGGATGCAACTACCACGTATTCAAACTGTTGTCTTGCAACGACTGCCCCATCTCTTATGATTTTACTTACGTCAACATCATGGTCACCATCTACATTGACACCATCAATCAAAAGCAATATTTTGTCTCTCGGTGCCAAACTATCCAAATCAGTACTCAAATTTCTGAGTAAATATGCTTGCTGTAAATTAGCCATTTTATTCTCCTTATTAATTACTTACTACTTTATATGTTTTAGTTACCAATGTAACTGTATTATAATTATTATTCGTCAAATTCAAATATAGATATATTCTATATACTCCGGCTACACGACTTATCGCATTTGTAAAAACAGATGTTTCTCCTGATCCAAGAGAAAAACTCGAAGATCCATCAGACAAAGTAAGGGTATTTGTCGTAGGAGACAAACTTCCATCCTTGGTAGTCCAATTGTAAGTAATGTAACCCTGTATACTATCAGTTGAAAAATTAACATTGAAACCCACGCTGTCCCCTGAGATTGGTACAGCTGTACCACCCTCAGTTACAGTAAGTATTTTCGTTTCATCTGCTGTAAACGAAGTTGTGTGAGTAATAATCAATTTCTCGGTTATTGTTATTGCTCCTGCCACCATAACGAATGACAGGAGTAATATAACAAATATTTTCAGGTTTTTCACTATGTACCCTTTCTATATTTTATCGCATATATTCTTAATCTAATAGTTTGGCCGGTTGTATAAGCATAACCTATACGTATCCATAATTTTACTTTTAGCATATTATTCTGCCGAGCATCGAATGCATTATCTTGTCCACCTATACCTCCTTTCCCAACGGTTACCAAACCTTGACCATAGTATTTAAGTAATACTTTAGGAATAAAATTATACGTAGTTGTATCCGTAGGTAATTTATTACCTTCGGGACCAATTGCATATATTCCTGCTTCAAGATTCACATAATCATACGTTAATCCTTTTTCAACTATTTGTGCTACAAATGTTACCGAATCACATCCTAACTGGAATGGCTCACTTTCACTTTGCCATGAATATCCTGCTGATGTTGTAGCTGCATAGCACTTAGAATTTGATGGTACATAAGTATACGAAGAACTCCAATTTGAAAAAGTTATTTCTTTATCATACACTTTTTCTACCCAATACTTTTCATCCATAGCATAAACATTATATGCCAATAAAAAAGCAATCAATATTAATAATATCTTCTTCATTTTTACCTCCCTACTGTAACTGCGTTGCTGAAATCAAGGATACAATGATATTTGCGGTATCTTCTTTTTAATCCGAACATACCGATAATTTGTTCCTTGTATAATTGTGAACCTGCTGCAGCTATTCCATTCTTTGAATTTCCACCATTGTCGGTAAAGTAATCCCATCCTTCATGTGTAACGGGTTCAAATGCATCGCTGTGTGTCAGGTCCAAACAAAGAATTTCGTTGCCAAAACCATTTTCTTCCATTACCTGAGAAGATATAAGATGTATCTTACCTCCACTCATAAACAAAGTTGTAACTTCCATGTTAAAAGCCTTAGAAGCTTCTTTGTTATAAAACAAATGTTCATTCCAGAACGATTTTCTCATTTCGGCATCCATCGTGATACCTGTAATGCCTACTCTTTCACTTCCTCCACCTAAACCAAATACTTTCTTGCCTAAATCGAGTATACCAGGCCACGTTATTGTCGGGTCTAAATATTTGATAATGTGATTAGCATCTTTGTATATAAATGGTCTTACTCCACCTTGTACATATTCTTCCTTGCCGGATATGCTATTAACCATCTTTCTGCCAAGTAGATTAGAATACTCTCTATCCCTTGTCATTTGTCTTTTGGTCATCCATTTCTGAGTTTCCCATGCATTAAAACCGGTTCTTTGTTTAACGGCTTTATCTACAATATCGCTCTCAAGTGTTCTACTACAGCCATATTTGTATTCCTGAGTAAAATTCCTGTCTCTTGTTGGTAACTTATGGACACCATCGGGTGCCTGTGTACCTTCACGGAAAGTATTCGTACCCCTTAGGAGAATATCCCCGGAAATTATTCTTGCATATTCAAAACCCGTGTGTCCCGTTCCACCTGCCGTTGTATTTGTAATACCATCCGCAGAATAAATCAATCCGCCAGGTAGTTTTCTTCCGCCGTCATCTTCTTCGCCGGGTCCCATATAGCATCTGTCGAGCCTAATCAGAGTATACCCTGAAGAATGACTATTTTCCGCTAATTTCTCGATTACTTTTACTTGTTCGTAATCCTCGAACCAATAACCATCATCATCCAGTCCACGGGTTCTACTGAATCTAATTCCCGTAGGATGTCCACCAACATCATACCCCAAATCAGGTCCATAATTAGTTCCCTGTGAACCACCAGAAGCTGCTGCTACTTGTCCCGCTACCATATTTGTTTTTACGACAAGCGCATATACGCCCATCAAATACAAAACTTGATTAACTTGTATTTCTGATGCTTGTGCATTTGTTACCGATATCCATTGGTCATAAGTATCAGTTGTTACTGCGTTTCCTGAACCTGAACCATGAATTACGGTATAATAACGTTCTAATTCGTCAATTTCTCTTACGTTATAGAACCTATCTGCGACTTTTTCTTTAGTCGTGAATGGATGATTCTTATGTATCAAATAAGTAAATGCAGCTATATCCCTATCCAGGAATGTAAGCTTCGCACTTCTATCGCTACCATCACCTCTTAAATCTGCGGGAAAATTCCCGCCCGCTAGTAATCCTTCATAGATATCATCTAGCTGCTTATTACTTGGTTGTGTTGCCATTATATACCTCTATATATGTTTAATTAAATCGAGTGGGCTAACTCTTCCAAAACTCCCAAACTCGTTGTATTCTTCTTCTTTTACATCGTTTCTTTGAATAGGACGATGATTCATCGAAACATTATGTCTATTGCTTATTTCATTAACCAATCCTTTCTTGCCATCTTGTAATCCTTTTTTATACGCATCTTCCGTATATTCGTCAAAATATAACATCTTATGCATATCCAACATACTAATCTTGTTATTCTTCGCATATTCTATAGCATAATTGGCAAATTCACTATACTCACCAGGTTCTAATGTTTCCGCAAAATCATCATTATATTGCTTATTTAATTCTTCGAATATTTGTTCCTGACTAGGTGGTTTATTCGATTCTACCTGAGAATTAACGTAATCATTATGTTGCTTGATGTTTTCTATTAATTGTGTCTGTCTTTCGTACATTCTTTGAGATAACGTCCCTTTTATTCCCGCTTTCTCCTGGTCATAATTGTCTTTGTAATCTTCGCCAAATTCAGCCTTCATTCTATTAATTACTATATTAGCAATTTCTTCATCATTATATCCTGCGTTAACTCTGTTTTTAACAAGATAATCAGGTGCATATATTTTTATATATTCCTCGGGATTACCACTTTCTACCAAATTTTTTACTGCTCTTAATTTTTCATATTCTTTATCTTCGTTTATTAAGTCATCGGAGTACTTATTGCGATAATATTCATGTGCAGATTCGCTATCTAAATGCTCCATTAGTTTTATATAATGCTCTTTATAAAAAGATAATTCATCTTCCGGCTTTTCAAATGCTTCAGGTGGCACAAATTCATCAGGTATGTAAGAAGGAACTTCGTAATCTTCGTATTCTTCCTGTTGTTCTTGATTTTCCTGAAATTCTTCGTCATCGAGATTTTCATCTGTTATTTCTTCATTATCGGTATAATCATTATCTTCAAATTCTTCTTCCATTTTTTATCCTATTTTTTTACTTTAATAACCCTTCTTTTCTTTTTCTTATAATCAATATCATAGAACTCATAATTACCTTTTTTATCAGTTCTAGTAACTTCTGTTTTCTTTTTATCCGAGTATTTCCCAGGTATAAATATTCCTGTTGCCATATATCACCTATTTTTTTATTGCTGCCACATTTGATTTCTTGTTTTTATCTTTTTTCGCTACATTCTTGAACTTCGGTAACTTTGAATTTCTTTCTGAATAAGCATTTGCCTGTAAAGCACTTTTTGCTTTTGCTTCAGTTGCTTCTTTATTTGCTTTATCAGCTTTATCTTGCTTATCCCATTCAATTTGTGCGTTTGACTTATATGGCGAAGGATAAACAGAATGCGAGCCACCAGGTTCATACATTAAAGAATCTACATTTCTTTCTTCTTGTGGAATATCCCTTATTGGTTTCATAGATCTTAATGAGTAATTATTTTCTTTTCCCGGATATTCAGGTCTTTTTTTATTAGTTATTTTTTCTTTTGGTTCTGACATTTTATACCTCTTCTTCAGTAGTAATTAAATTATTAATATTAGTTTCCATTAATTCTTTAGGAATAGGAGTATTCTCCATTTCGTTTTCTATCTCCATTTGCGATTGCATAATGGAATTAGTTGCTTTATTTGCTGCGTTATCTACGTTGTTCTTTACCTGCATCTGCTGCATATTGTTTTCTGCTGCGCTTACCTGTCCCTGTAATTCCTCATTTTGCTGTTGTAACTGTTGTAACTGAGATTGTAAATTACGTATAATATCTATTTCTTCTGCCATTTTATCAGCCTCGGGAACATCTTGCATTTTTAACATATATTGCGTATATAGTGATTTCAGAGCGTCATCGGATACCGTTTGTGTAATAAATGCTAATAACTGCATACTTAATTGTCTTGTGGTCGGAAGCGAAGAAGTCATTTCTACTCGTACCTTAAATTGCAGATCTTCGGTACTATTCATGAGTTTTACCTCTTGTTCATCTCCGTTTTCATCGAAGTATTTTAAAACTTTATCTCTTGGAGCATATGCTTGTATATAGGCAATAATTACGTAAGCAAGATTTTCCATGCTGTTCTCGAGATTTCTTGCATATAATTTTATTCGCTGTGTACCAAAGGATTGTAATGATTGTGTTGCTCCAAAAGTTTCTGGTGCCTGACTTGTGTCTCCTTGCATAACTCCATATATACCCGTTACATATTCTATAAGTTGCTTATAATAATCAAGCATGTAAGTAATTGATTGATTAATCGGTGATGGCTCGAGTATATAAGGTTTCCCACCGTCAGGATCGTCAGGTACAGATTTTGTTTTAATCAGTTTACCGGGTACAGGCCAATCTTCTTCTAATCTCGAAGGATCAACTAAGCTTTTTTCATTGATAAATCCTTTCCTATGACCATTGACAGCTATATCATACATTATTTCAGATATATACTTATTTTGCGCTTTAACTATATCCATAATCAAATGAGTATTTCCAAATACTCTGTTTGGACTCCCAAAATGCAAAAAAGGAAAATTAACAATAGGATACCTGTCAATAGGTAATATTTTCTTTTCAACAACTTGACTTCCTACCATTAAAGTATAATGTATCCTTTTCTTAATACTTCTTACTATATTAAGCGAAATAGCCTTGATAGGTTTTTTTGATTCTCCCTCTATTTCCATTTCAAAAGCAGGAATAACATCTTCCATCTCATTGTATATTTGCTCCATCTCGGCTATAGATTGCAATGCTTGCTCGGTTTTAACGACATTCGCCATTATGTTCTGATTTTGCATCGTGTCACCCTGTAACTGATTTGTCTGCTCTTCCTGGTCAACCGGATATTCGCCTTCTTCGTTAGAAAAGTTTTTGGTATTTACTTCGGTATCAAGATTTTGTTGATCTTGTTGCAATTGCATTTTCATATTTTGCAACATTTGACCAAGTTTCATCTTTTCAGGATTTGGTATTTCGATACTATCAGGTCTCTTAGTAGAGATAATAACGCCTTTAGTATCGATGTCAGTACCCAAATATACATTTTTATCTTTCTTTTCATAAAACTCTTTAATCCATATATACTTAGTTAAATCGTCTTTCTTTTTTCCACCAAAGACAGTAAAATCATTTGCTAAATCCTCTACATCAGGTATTCCCTGGTCAGCAGTTTTTTCGGTATCAGGTATCTTGATATCATATCTATCTTCTGCTTTTGCAATTCTCATTACATCCATTAAACCCATGTACTCAGCATCGGAATAATCCCATATCCTGCTTTCAGGATCCACAAAGAAATGTTTCCAATTCCTATATTCAGCTACTACATTTGTTGTTGCTTCATCTTCATGAAAAGCAGGTCTCACATGTATTATTCCCTCGCCTGGACCTAGACTATCCCTGATAACATTGTTTATTGCTCTATTTAACTTGCTTTCATACCATACACAATGATATGCTTTTTGCATCGCATAAACCCATTCTTTTTGGGATTCTTCTACTGACAATAATCTTGCGAAAGGTTTGTTACTCGTTAAGAATGCAAGCATTTGCTCATTAATTGCAAATGTCATCTTGGTACTCACGGGTATATTGTAAGTTTCCCTGATTTTCTTTTTTTGCATAGAGTCAAATTGAGAACGAGTTCTCTTTACATCATTGTAATAAAACTCTTCACATTCTTTTTTGTAATTGCGACTACCTGTGTTTCTCTGAGCATTTATTGCTATTTCAAACAACTTTTCTAATCGCTTTACTTCATTTGGCTTATCAGTACTCATTTTCTATTTTTGTACTGAGTTCATACATCCAATACAAAAATATATATATTTTCATTAATATCCAAATAAAAAAAAAAGGGTACATAAAAGTACCCTTTGTGTCAATCAAACATTTTGTTAAGGATGGAAACAGTTTTGTTTTCTATATAATATTCGCAATCTTCTTTTCCATTACCTTCTATCCATCCATCAAACCATGTAGGTTTTTTGTAAACATTGATTCTCAAGCAATTAAGTTTACATTTGTAATCTATTTTACATGCGAGAATACTTTCACTATTTTGTTCTTCTGTAGTCATTTATGTATTTAACCATTTTTGGGTATTCGGTTTCATCAGGTTCCGTGAATTTACATCTTTCATAATCGGCAATAAGTGGCATTGTTATCATTTTTCCCTCTCTTACCTTTTGTGTTATCAAATAAAACCAATAATCTTTAGCTACAAGACTATCCGGATAATGTTTGATAGGATAAAATATACTGAATAACCATGAACTCAATTGTTTTAATCCTTTTCCCCATTCTAAGTCAGAAGGATAAGGTATCACATTTTTCCTGTAATCCATATTAATTCCATGTTTTACCTGGCTCAAAACAACTCCGAATGTATTTGTATCATTTAACATAGTTTTCATTGTCTTATATTCTTTTCTCATACTTTCATCGTCAATCACTCCTTTCTTTGGTTCTAACATCGTAGCAAAATCAAGAATCCAAAAGTCACATTTTTCATGGTCTATTATCTGATACATATCGTTTACATCACTAAATTGATCAGGAGAAATAACTTTTAGTCTTTTATTCACATTTACATCCTCGTCATTACTATCATATTTTGACTTAAGTAAATCAAGAACTTCCTGTGCATTTTTAAGTTTGTCTGATTCATTTTCTAAACTCGAATTCTTTATTAACCTGCTCTTCTCTATGTCCAATAGTCTGCACAATATTCTTCTTCCAATATCATCAGATGCTGTCTCTTTTTCAAAATATATACATTTAAAATCCCTATTTTTCTCAAGTATCTTGTGACACATATCAATACTAAACATTGTTTTCATAGTTCCACTGTCTCCGACAATTGTACATAAATTCCTTTTCATAAAACCTCCAAGATTTTCATCTATAGCTTTATATCCAGATAAAAATGTATTACTGTTTGTTATTGAGCGTTTCATCAGCGAATAAGTATCCTGTATTCCTACTTTACTGTAAAAATTGATTTCTTTCAGTAACTCAACTCCCGCATTTTCTTGCTCTGCTTCAAATAATTCCAATGCTTGTTTTGTTTTCTTTATCTTTTGGGATAACCTACTCTTTTTTCTTAAGTATCCCGAGGATATCTCAAACTCCTTTTGTAAATCCTCCACTACGAGATTTTTCACTAAAGACATATTGTCAAAGAGTTTCCTTATGTGATACTGAGGAACTATATCACCAAATACATTATTTTCTAATCCATGTACTATATCAATATAAGTTGGCGGTGTTCCCTTGATTTTATAGTGTTTTCTTGTATATTTTATGAGTTCATTGTTATCTTGTGATTCTATTGTTTGTACACCTATTTTTTCAATATAATTTGGGTAACACAGGCACACCATAGTTACCCAATCTTCTATTTCCTTTTGTGTTTCCATGTTTTACATTTAAAATGGTGGATCATCTTCTTCTTTCTCTTCCCCTTCTCCATATAAAGCGGTTTTCATCTTTTCCTTAAAATCTTTTTCCTCTTTTTCATATTTTTTCTTTTTTTCTCCTAATGACTTTTTTATCATATTTACTATTTTTATATTTTCTTCCGTAGGTAATTCTGTGTTCAATGTAGAAAATATCTCGGTAATCTTGTTTTTCCAGTCGCAATCACCTATACCAATTATATTAAAATATTTCCTGTTCTCAGGATTATCAATACAACCCCTACCTATCATGCCTATTCCAGGTTTCAAATATTCAAAGAATCTCTTGTTATCCCCTAATCTACAGAGCAACAATCGACTACTGACTATATTAAGCAAATAATCTTTTCTTTCTTGTTCCGTTGCATTTTCCCATTCGGTTAATAAATTCGCCCAATCCTTTTTTCTTTTTTCCTCTGCTTCAATAAGATCAGAATAAATATCTTCTTCACCTTTAGGTATATTATCGGCAGTAATATATTCCCTTGAATCTTCACTGATTTTTTGTTTAACAACGTTAACTGCGGGATAAAAACTCTCTGATGTAGACCAGAAACCACCTATTTTAGGTTTACCGTTGATGCATTCGGCAAAGCCACACTTTCTGTGATTTGGCATATCAGCGTATTTCCACCCTGATTTAGACTTTGCTTCATAATGTTGCTTAGGTGTCATTTGTATAAAAGTTGATATAATCGAATAAGCAGGTGCTACCATATCTTCACCGGAATAGGTGAAGGTATTTTTCCCCGTTGTATTCTTATCTTCGGTATATTTAACATTTCTTCTTAAAACAGCCAAAGTAACCTGTAATCCACCGTCTCTATAAGTGGGCTTCTTTGGTTCATATTCTTTGCCAAAACTGTTAGCTTCTTCTCTTATTTTAACATTTTCTGACTTTAGTTTATCAAGATAATTTTTTGGTAAACCTATATCAATAATAATGTAATCCACTATTTCGCCATGTTTGAGATTATTACTAGTCCCTGCATTGTTAATAAAATTTGGTAACGCCATACTATAATTCTCCTAATAATTCATTAATTCTTTGTATAGTTATATTTCCTCTAAAATAACTGATTAGCACTTTAGCTACATTATCGAAATTAAATTTGTGTTTTTCTTCTAATGCTTTTTCGATTAATACGGGAAATACTTCGTTAAATAGTTTGTCTATTTCATTTGAATATTCTTCGAATACTTCATCCGCATATAAATCATTAAATCCTCCTAATCTCGCTACACACCTTTTAAACGCATCAGTTTCTGCCACTTTCCAATAATCAAGAGCAACAATACCTGTACCATCTTTTTTGGTATTGATTTCTACATTACCCGCAGCCATCATGATTCTCATAAGCCCATTAGGTTCATATACTGTAAGTTTACCGATGCAATTAATGCTTCCGGCATTTTCCCTGAAACTTTCAGGAACAACTTCAAAACTCCATCCGGGATAGTTCTCATCAAGCCACATAGCCGCACTTCCCCATTTAATATAACTAAAAAGCTTCTTTTTGCCATCTATCTTAGCACCTTTATCTACCTGGAATACTTTGGATAAATCAGTTTTAGTCAATCTTAGCTGTTTCGATCTCTCCGATATTTCTTTTAGTGTTATCGTCATATTCCGAGTAATGTCCTCTTGATTCATCTTGATTATTTCTCGCTTCATTTTCTTCCTTATATATTTCCAATAATTTCTCGAATCTCTCAATTTCCTTATTTATTTCATTGTTTATATATTCTACCATCGTATCCGGATAATTATCTTTATCTTCTATATTTTCCTTAGCTAAAAGATAATTAATTAAAGCAAGATATTTTATTGCTTTCCTTGGTTGCAGAGTATATGCGTATTTGAGTACATATGGCAAATGGAAATTGAAGTCTTTCACTTTTTCCGTATATTGATATTCTTTCAAAAGATAATAGTATCCTTTCCAATGATTAAATTCGGCTCTATTATCTACTCGTCTTCTATATTCAGGTGATATACCACCAGTCCTTTTTATCCCTAATTCATTTTCTTCACCTTCGTTTTTTAATGAAAAATCTTCTTTTGGATTTACTTTACCTTTCGCTATTGCCTTTTTCCATACTTCAATATCTGAGGGAATGGGGTTATCTGCTCTAACCCTATCCCCTACTATACTTATGATTTCAAGCTTTTTATTTAGTACTAATGGAGCAAAATCTTTCTCGATTAATTTTAGACTAGTTGTAATATCAGCAAAATAATTGTATTTTTTCAGTTCTTTCTTAATAAGACTAATTGACTTTTGAGGAACTGTTTTCGATATACTTCTTGATTTCTTCATTTATTTCCTGTGATATATTTAAGAATTTCTTTATTTTATTTCTCCTTACTATCTTTAAGTATTTACCATTATCCCACATCAACAATATAAGGAAAGCCGTGCTGCCTCTGATTAATTCAAAAGCCAATTTTTCATAATCACTTGATTCATTTACACCCTTGCTTGCACATGAATACAATTCCTGCAATTTTTCTATTGTTTCTTTATATGTCATATTGATCTCCGAAGAATATCTTAGTTACTTGGTCATTGAGTATTTTTTGGTTATTGAAACTAATGCCTTGCTTATAACCATGTGTACTTATCCACGTAGATGCCATCATCAAAGAAAATTCTTTATTGTCATATAAATTACTTTCATAGATAAAGCGGTTTTTAAGCATTTGAACAATGGGTGGAACAACACCTTCTTCTTTGCCTTTTACAAAAGGTTCAATTAGACTCTTCCATTTTTCTTCAATCATTTTATCAGTATTATCCCAACTCTTGTTAATCAATATATTCATAGAAGAATCATACATTTTTTCATAACCTTCAAGAAAAAACTCTTGTAACGATTTATCGAGAATACCTTGTGTATGTCTACGCTTATATGTTATTGCCTGACCAACTACAAGACCATTTTCACAAGCACATATATAAGCCCCCATTGCCATAAATAACGAATTACTTCCATCATAACTATTTATCACTTTTATCTTTGGATTTATCTTTTGATTGTTAACCATATGGTATTCATCGAAATTCGTCATTTCCATTATAAACTTAGAATTACCATATCTCTCGATACGAGAATACTCGTAACCCTTGTTAGCCAATGATTCAAGTGCATCAACAATATCATTGTTATCAATAGGAATATATTCTTTTCCGGCATAAAGACATTCGTTTGTGTCTGTTCTAAATAATCCTTTATATCCTGAATGGATTCCGGCAGCATTCATTAAGTCATGTTGTTCAATTGGAAACAATATTCCACTTAAATCATTTTTTGTCACTATATGTTTATCCGAAGGAACGGATGTCGTTACTCTGTTGTCATCTAATAATGTTATCATATTACCTTTCTTCTAAATTCCTTAATAATTTCCTTTTTTTCTATTGTATCAAAATAAAATACCGATAATGCAAAAGCTTGCCAAATATCCCTAGTAAATCCTGCAAAAAAGTCAGGGTTTCTCTTGTTTCCTTTGCCATGATTGACATCTGGATACTTGGCAAATCTGTCTATCAGTGCCTGTACAACGTTAGAATCCTTTGCTCTTGTTGAATTACAAATATGTTGCTTGATTTCTTTTCTGCTATATCTATAAAATTCATTCCAGTTTTTGTATTGATATGCTATTTCCTGTACTCTTCCGATGAAATAACATGTTTCAATAACACTTTGTCCTACCGGCATTCCATAACTAACTATACCTTCTATAATAGTCTTATTATACTCGAATTCCCTCAAATGTTTTAATAATTCCTCATTATCAATTTTTGCGATATATTCGAGATATACGGATTCATTTACATCAAAAGAACAATAAGCTGATTGTATTGTTCCCGGATCAATAAATACATATCTTCTCATTTTTTCTGTTTCCTAATTTCTGCTTAAACTGATATTATTTTGACGTTGTTAATCACTTCTTCAGAATTATCAGATATAGCATTGAATAATCTGTTATTATATCTGACTTCGTCATAAATTACATACATACAAATATACATAAATAGAATTAACAATGCAAATATTAAATCAATTATTCTTATTTTTTTTATCATCTTTTTATTCTCCTAATTTTGATAAATTATTTTTCATATAATTTTCTTTATAATACTCACAAAAATTATTTACACTACAATAATCCATACATCTTACATCTTCTCCTTTTCTAAATTCAATTTCATATTCAGGTCCCAAATCATTCAAATGTTCTTCTGCTGCCTTAAATGATTTATGTAATCCACCATTTATTGCACGTGTTCCTCCCTTTTTTCTTATAGCCCATATATCAGGTTTATTCCATCTTTCTTCCGGTGAACAAGGGTTTTTATTATCTGAGAAATGCAATTCTAACCTGTCTAATATATATTTCTCGATTTCATCGTTTTCCATTAACTGTATATCCTTTGTTACAAATGGGATATCAGGCATCTTGGAATCATATGTATCTTTTTTATGAAAATCCCTCAATATTGCATTTACTTCCAATTTATCAATATCGGCACCTATGGATCTTAATAAATAAGCATATATATTTAATTGCATCACCCATTCCTCTTTGTCCTTATCAACACTATATTTCGATGTAACCTTCCAATCACTTATCTTGTTATTCCGAATATCCCAGTCATCAACAATACCGACCAATGTAACTTTAAAAGTTTTTTCGGGTTCATCTTTATCTAATACTAAATAAAAGTCTTTTTCTACTTTAAATTCGGTTATAGTAGTTTTACTCATCGTAGAAAGCAAACTATGTACTGATTTAGCAAGTAATGCCCAAAGTCTTTGAGTCACATCTTCTTTGATTTGGTCATAGTATTTATTTGTTAACATCCTTCTGTAAGGACTATCAATTAACGAAGTAACCCCTATTCTCCATGGGATAAATTCATAGTTGCTTATTTCTAATTTTACAGCATTTACCAAAGATAACGGTAAATTATAATTATTCGTTATTTCCATTATTTTCCTCCTTTAAAATATCATGTGGTTTTTCTCTTAAATCCATTTCACTTAGTATTACCTCGTATTCCGAATATGGAACAAAGTCGACCAGTTGTTCATATATTTCCCATTCACTGAATCCCGCTAAAAACAGTTTTTGCAATATTGTCTTTACTATTTCCCATTCAGAAAGTTTCCAGTATTTTTTCAGATTATTAGCGTCTTCGGAATAATCTTTTGTTTTTTCCATTTCTATTTCCTTAAATAATTCATATTGTTTTACATCCTTTAATTGCATTATAGAACTTGCTAAAGTTTTCGTTGTTGTCGGTTTATAGCATTCTTCAGCAGGTACAACCATTTCCTTTCCGCTATTTCTCTTTACAACATATGTATCGTGCCCCAATAAACATTTTTGTATGCTTAATGCCCTACATCCGAAACAATCCTTTTTCATTCTTTTTCACATATTATTATACTTCTTTGCTTTAATAAATCAAATATTAACCTAAAATTAGTTTCACTAATAGGCAGAGAAAACCCTATCATAGAGTCTTTCCCGAATCTCTTTATTTCCAATTGTTCTTCTGAATCGAAGAATCTGGATATAAACTTTGCATCATCGTTAAACGATATTAATTCATTTTTTTCGTGGAACATTACCAACGCTCCTTCGTGTCTTGCTTTTATGACATGATAATAATCATCTTCGGAAAAGTCTCTTTCTTTATTGATTATCATTGATTTCCAATATTGATTTTCCATACTTATCCTTGTTATGCTTACGAAATATATATACCAATCCTTGATTTTCCATTTCTTTTCGTAAATTCAAAAAAAGTATCTTGTAAGGATATCATCACATCTTTTAAATCTGCAATATTTTCTCCGTTTTTTGCAGCAACATCTCCGTTTTCACGTATAATCAAGTTTATTGTAATTTCTATTTTTTCTTCTTTTTTGAACATATTTTCTCCCATAATAATGTTAATATATAAACTATTTTCCTGTTTACTCGATTGCCTTGGACACTTTTGCTAAGAACCTTTTGAGCCATTTCATCATAATCAGCATCTTCTTTAGCATGGTATTCTCTGCGTTCATTAGAGTCCATTTCGTAATAATCTTTATCTAACATGCTAAATCCGGATTAAGTTCTTTAAGTGGGGATTCTCTATCTTAATATAACTTTTTACTCTTTTTACAAAGTCTTTTGATTTGTCGGATTCAGGATTTTCAATATAATCCACAATGTCATTTAATAATAAATCACGTTTTTCAGTCATTTCCCTTAATCGTTCCGCTTGCTCAACAAACCTATGCTGAACTTCTAGCCATTCTTGTATTTTTATTTTCATAGTTTATTGTTTTTAAATATAATTATTCTACTAGACTAATATTTCTTGTTGCTTTTTTAATATCTTCATTATAATCAGTGTATAATTCTAATATATCTTTTTCACTTAGTCCATTCTTTTTTAAAATATATTTTTCTAAATGTCTCAATATATGGTCATCTGCTTCTGGTAACCACCCAGATATTAGTTTTCCATAATCAGTCATTGGTAAATTCGTTGAAATATAAGTTACCAATAATTTTCTTTCATCGTTATTATACATAATGATCCTTTCTTTTTATAAATGTTATTCCTATTGTTGTATTCATATTCCTTTTTTCTTCCGGTAGTCTGAAATAATCCATTGTATATTTACTATATCTTTATGTTCCTTATTTGTCTCATCGAAAACTATATGTATTATTGCCTTAATATCTTCTTCTGTAAACACTGGTCCTTGCACTTCTCGGATAATACCTTGCTGAATAAGTAAATCCGCTTGCTTTTCATTGAACCACAAATCAATGCCTTTATAATTCGTATGTATTCTGTAACGTGTCGGATTGTAAGAATAGACTTCAATGGGAAAACCACTTCCCAATCCACCAATATCAACAGCTAATTCATATTTTTTCTCTTTCATCTTTGTTCTCCTGTTATTGTTTTAAAATGATTAATTACGTAATCTAAAACTAATTCATAGTTCTTTTGAGGGTCATCTGAATATGGACTTGCTAAGTAAATCATATGCTTCGTAATCCCATTTGTCAATAATCTTTTTATTAAATAGTATTATATACCAGCCATACCATTTTACACGATGGAATCCAAATAAAACCCATGAATTTATGCAGAATATCCCAAAAGAAATTTTGCCTAAATCCAATAACAAATATCCAAATTCAACATAAATTTTCTTTTTCATATCCCTTTTCCCTTCAAATCTTGTAAATTCTGTTTTAAAATACTTTTTAACCTCTTTTTCATAGTGCCGTATTGATAGTAATATTCGTATTTGTTTTCTCGCCGAATAAACCATCGAATCCAATCTTTCAATTTGCCTTTCGGGGTGTCTTTATGAGTTCTGCTCATTCCCTTTTTCCTTTTTCTTTTCTGAAACAAGTGTTTCTGCATCAACATATTCAGTATGTTGACCCGCAGTACTATCATACCACTTGGTATTAACCGTTCTTATTATTTGACAATCTGCCAACATTTCAATTACATCTTCCTCTGTAAATATTGGTTCCTGCACTTCTCGGATAATTCCTTGCTGAATAAGTAAATCCACTTGCTTTTCATTGAAGTACAAATCAATGCCTTTGCAATTCGTATGCGTTTTGTAACGTGTCGGATTGTAAGAATGGACTTCAATGGGAAAACCACTCCCCAGTCCACCAATATCAACAGCTAATTCATATTTTTTCATCTTTGCTCTCCTGTTGTTGTTTTAATTGTTAATTTTCCATCTAAACAAATCGGCTCGTGGTGAATTTCACGTCCTGCTTTCCATGAGTTACAAGTAATATTATGATAAGCTGTGCAAAATGCGTAATAACTGATGTCCCTTGCGTTGATGTTCTCTACGTTGATGTCTCCCGCGTTGATGCTCAATGCGTTGATTTCCCATGCGTTGATTGAAGCATTAATATCAATATTGCAATAAAATGTAACAGAATCGTTGATTGTTAACATTCTGCCCTTAATATCTTTTTTTACTTCGTCATTTGTGTTGTAAATTTTCATCTTTGTTCTCTTGTTTTTTGAACTTTAATCTATACGGTGTTTTTACAATTATTATTGTCTTGTCTTGTATTTTTAACACTACCAACAAAATTAATGTTTCCCATATACCGATAGAAACTCCCATCATAAATAATAATATTTCATTCATTTTCCTGCTCCTTAATTAGTTCTAATAAATCAAAAAATTCATGTAAATCATCTACATCATTAAATAGCCAATACATTATTTTTTTTTGCCTTTTAACCAACTCACCTAATTCTACATAAGGTCGGAGTTGCTCTAAAAGTTCATTAGTGTAATCCAAAAATGGCCCGTCATCAATACCTGCGTTTAAATGTTCTTTTATTTCATCAATCTTGCTCATAAATCCTCCCAAAAATGTAATTCAATACCTGCTTTTTTACAGTCGTTTATAAAGTCGTCAAGGGTGCGGGGATTAAAAGGAAATTCAACATTTTCTTTGTTATTTGTAAATATCATATAACCATTTATAATTTTATTATCGGGTACCCAAATTTCAATATTATCGTTAATGTATTTATGATAATACTTTTCAACATCTTCATCGTATTCATAAACATACTTCCACCCTTCAAAATACTTTGTTATTAGTTCAGGTATGAAGGGCTGTGAATAAAAATCTAATATCAAGTTACCTAATTTTGTTACACCTTTTTTGTGCTTTAATAACTTTTCAAAATAAATCATTTGCTCTGATAAATCTAAGTTTATATCGCAATTTGCAAAATACTCATTACACAATTCTAAATAACTTAGTGCTTTCATAAATCCTCCTTAAATGCTGATTGCAAATATTCATATTCATCTTTATTTGCGGATATACATTGTTCAATAGCGCTTGCTTTTGTTTTATGATTTCCCCAATAACTTTGAGAATGTGCCCTTAATAACCTATCAGTACAAAATCCGTACTGCTGTTTTTTCCATTTTATAACGTATCCCATCAATACTCCATTGTATAGCACCTTTTCTGTTTCTCCGTTTTTCATAAATTCTCCGAAATTTTATTCGTTAAATAATCTTTAAGTATTCCCGGTATAACTTCACGCTACTGTAATGTTATACCGGATAAATACGATTTTTATATGTTTTCATCAGTTTATAGTCTTTTCATAACATATAGTAAAATAGGACTTTTTTTGACTAGAGGTTAGTCTTTGTAGGCAATTTTAGTACTTCTCTGCATATAGCACTGATTGATTCATTCAAAAGATACCCAAAACTATCTCCGATTCGTCTTGCTATTTCAGACATCTGATTGTATTTAACTTTGTATCCTAATTCTTCTACATCCTCAGAACCAATATACAAACAAACAAATGTTCCCATTGATTCTAATTTCTGTATTAGTCTTTGTTGTTCAGTATAATTCCATTTGGCATTAGCTTTTTTTAATTTCTTACTCATTATGTCTCCCAGTCTATTAGTTTTGGAACAAAAAAGCCAAAATATTTTGTCCAAATTTTAGTAAACATTTCATCATTAAATAATTCTTGAGCAACAGATATTGTGCATTTATTACAAAATTTCTCTTCTATCTCAGAATAATGGTCAAAAGAAGTATCAAGGTAGTTACCGTAAACTACGACATCTGCAAATATGTTTTCAAGTCCTTCTTTCTCGCCAACTTGTGCTATCATAAAATCAAGCATAGCCTGATAACATAAAGCCACTAAATCAATTTGTCTAAGAGAAATACCGTTTTCTTCGTTATCTTTCAATTGTTCAAGTACCTTGTCGTAAATATCAATATCGCTAATAATATCTTCTGCTAATGATACATCTCGTTCGCCAAGACATAAATAATCATCAATTATACTCATTTTATCTCCGTTAATTCTTTAATAATATTTGTTTTGTTTTTATCTATATCAATTTCCAGCCCAGGATTATTTTTCTCTATTTGGCTGATAATCGTTTGTATCATAACTTCTGCTATTGCAAAATCTTTAGCTTTTACCCAACGGCAAAAAGAACCGGTGAAACTTATTTTTATACAATATTCTTTGTTTACCATTTGGTTCCCTTTCTGCTTCCAAATATTTCTCCAGCAGTTCTCGTAGAATAAGAATTCATAACCAACAATTGGTCATGATTTAATCCTCCAGAACGAGATGTCCTGTAATCTTTTCTGCAATTAGGGCATATGTATTTTCCAGTAGATTCGTGATATTTCACTTTTCCATGTGAAAATCCTTCGTTACAAATGTCGCAAATATCTAGCATAGTGCAATCAACGTCAATTCTTTGACCGATAACTCCATTGGAAATTAACTTTTTGCCTATTGTCTTTTTTGTCATAAGTATCTCCTAAATTAATGTTCTTTAGATTCATGGAATTCTTTATACAATAATCTTGTGTAGTTCCGGAGTACTTTAAATACATTCTTTTGCATACTGCCTTGTTCCCAGTAATCTTTAGATTCATGTTCTCTCAAGTAAGGCAATAATTCCTTATATACCTTGTATATTTGCCCTTCGTATAAAACGCTTCTTAATTTTCTCATAAATATCCTTTCTGTTCATAAATATCCCTTATATCGCCAATAATAAATTATTCCGTTTTTATCAACATACATCTGAACATATTTTTTATATGTAATATTCTGAGGAGCAGTATAAGTTATATCACCATCCCAACTTTTACTGATTTTTCCAGGAATCTGATAACCCGTGTTCCCGGAATATGCCCAAATGTAAATCTTGCCATCACCTCCGTCAGATGTTGTTTCCGTAGGAGGTCCCCATGCCCTTATTAAGCTACTAATATGACTCCCTTTCCATGAATTACATATGTCAGTCATACTTGTACAACCGTAAAATAACAATATTAGTACCGTAAAATAAACCACCTTTTTCATAAGTATCCCTTCTATTTATAAATATACTTAAATATAAATGCAGTACACGTATCATTTCCGCAAAAAATGCGGATTTCCGCAAAAAATGCGGAAAAATTTATGTAACTATTTTGTCATTTAATCATTGGAGGAATTTAATGTCAGAAGCTGTTTCCAATAAATAACATACGTGTACTGCAAAATTAAAACTATGTAGCAACACAACCAAATATTTCTACAACAGTTTTGTATTTACAGATAAAAAAGAATAGGAAAAAAAAATGTGAATATTGTTACTTAGGTAAACTTAGCTAAGGGGAAAAACATCATAGCCCAAATTAGCCCAAATTAGCCCAAATTAGCCCAAATCCTTGGAATTTTGGTACAGCCCTTAATAATTAAGTGGTTGTTAATATGTATTATTACAAAATATAGCACATAATGTGTATAGGGACCCCGCAGGGTGGTACATCAAAAAACTAAAACAGTCCTTCCCCCCCGTCATCGAGGTAGGGGGTAGCATCAAAAAAAAACAGCCCTTGCTGAATAATCTGTACTTACCTGGCTACAACAGCCATATCGATACTATCGTTAACCTTAATAATAGATATTATACTACTAATATAATACTACTAGTATTATAATACTACTAAGAAATATACTACAAGAAAAAAGATATATAAAAAGATTCAATGTAGTATCATTGTAGTATTAATACCTTGCTACTTAGTTACTATTGTAATCTTAGAATACATTATATTCATACTTCTACTAAGATAAAGATAAAAAGGTAAATAATACTATTACCTTCATAATTTAATTATAAGAGTAGTTAATATTAATTTCATCATAATATACTACTAAGGGGATAAAAACGCAGCCAGCTCAAAGCAAACCCTATAGAAATGCCATTGTATATTCTTCTGTATATACAAAATTATTTTTATTAACAAATCATTGGAGTTTACAATGACACAATTTCATATTTCGCTTTGTGATGAAGACTCTATTAGGTCAGTACTTAAAAGAGCAGTAGTCAGTTCAGTATTTCCTTCTATAAGTGAAATACTGCATGATGAACAAATTGATAGTAAAGATATCAATTTAGATGACGTAAGCACTTACGGATTAATTGTTTTACTAAAATTAGCCCATGGAGTTATATCATGAAAACAATTAAAGATTATATAATTAAAGACACTCGCAAAGCCATGTATTCTTGTGGCTTAACATCATTACTCTGTTTTCTTTATGCATTCATATCTACAAAACCTTTCGCAAACATCGCATTCTTTGTATTTGCCGTAATCTTCGGTATACTCGCTATTTCATTATGTATAATACTCGAAAACAATGATGATGATGATGATAATGATTAAATAAATATCCTGAGCATGATATAAAACTGCTCATATATGGCAATGACGGTCGTTATTGAATAAGCAATGATTAAAGTTCGATTCTTTAGTTTGTCACAAAAAGTAATTTATGTTTTATTTATATAAAAAGGTGATGAAATGGTACAATACAGATATGAAGTTGGATGGGAATACAATTCAGTTGGCTGTTCTGTTGACAATTTCAAAAAAAAGCTTGATGCTTTTAATTTTGCAGAGAAATTCAAAAGCAAGAATAACGATTTAGATGTTTACGTTTTTGATAGAATGGCTCACAAGAACAACCAAAACACATGGTATATTCATATTCCTAATCTTAAAAGCTAAAACTGTTCACGGGCAGGTTCGATTCCATTTATCGCTACTGTATCTACAAAATTTTTTATTCACTAATCTTCTGGAGTTTACAATGATTGATAAAATATCAACTGATGATGATATCATCAAGGAATTTGCTCATATGTTTGATGAGCAATTATTGGAAGAATTATCGTTCAAAATGAAATTAACTGACGATATTCTTTCAGCATTCTCGACCAGTTTCGTAAATCTTAATAAAAATGATATTAAGATATTATATAATCTTATGTTTAAGATTGATTCTGTTGTTCTCCAAGATATAAATATACTCTTGTGGGAAAATGTCAATTTCAACGCTAATTCATTTATCAATGGAATTAACGACAAGTCAGCAGGTATTCTACAACCCGATGACAGAGCCAATGGTGATTACAAATGTGTCAATGATGATGTACCATTTTAATTAAGGAGTTTACTATGCTTTCCACAATAATATCAGCACAGTTTGCTATAATGAATTTTCTTAATTATTTAGCAGACACAACCGATGATGGTCCTTTATTCTTCGCATTAATGTTTACAAGTGTAACTATACTTTGCATATGTTCCAAAGTAAATTATTTGCTGAAAAAGTATCAACGTCTTACCTAAAGATATTTGTATCTATTTACAGGGGTATTTTTATTATATATATTGTTTTCTCCTTTCATAATATTTATACCCCTGGTATTTTCTTCTGTAAATACAAAACTACATAAGTAGTTTATAACAAATAACAATGTTCCACTCATCCATAGGAGGTTTATCATGGATTCAAATGAATCAATCACAGAGCTTGAGGTTAAAGATTACCTCAGCACAGTATCGATGCTTTTCGCTAATTCGAAACGTGGTCCGTTAGAAAAATACTTGACTGTTCCGACATATCGGAGCAAAAGTGTTGATGATAACGGTAGAATAACAAGAACACACGTTGCTTACCAATGGAGCGAAAATGCTCGTAAGTCTTTCAATTGCTTTGCTGAATATTTGGCAAAAAGTCCTGTTGAGTTAGGAGGTATTCTCTATACAGCAAGATATATCGAAAACAGACCTACTGATTTCGTTATGTTTGCTATACCGGCTAAACTCGCAAGATTCTCTGGTTTATAAGACAATTAACGATACAGATTATATCAGTATTTTCTGTATCGTTTGTTTTTTATAATGTTAATCATCGAATAAATCAGAATTTCTGTATAAATAATCGGAAATTATGTATAAATAATCAGAAATTATATATAAAAAATCGGAAATTTCATTCATAAAAGCAATATTATGCTTATATTTGTAATGTTTCACGTGAAACTTAGTATAAAACTAATAAGGGAATTAAAAAACATGACGCAAAATCAAGCAATGCAATATGCTTTAGATTACAATAATGCTTACGGTCTTGATAACGAAACCGGAGCAAAGGTCATAGCCTTCATGAAAAAAGGTAGCAAATATTCAAATGCAATAGGTACATTCAGAGTATTATATCCTTCATTTGCCAAAGAGGTAAAACATGATAAAGTGTACCAGGCAAACAAAATATAAAAAAATCGAAGATATTATCTACGAAAACGAAGAAGAATTCGCTAATTCGTGTATTCCGTTAGTAAAACTCGATAACTGCAAACCGGGTGATTACGTTAAATCGGATAATGGCTATTATCTTCCCGTAATACACGTCAGAAAACACAACAGAAAAACATATGGTTACGAATCCATTATGGTATCAATAGAATTCCCTGCTAAATATATATACAGCAATCTCTATTACAAAAACAGCGGTAAATTTAGACAAAAAGTATTCAAATGGTCAAGAGACGAAAGAGTAAACGAAAAAAGAACTTTTGCAAATGCAAGAATGAAACTTATGGCATTCTACTTAAGCCAAGGTATGGATATTTATCTTGCATTCGAATTAACATATAGTAAATATAAATCAAAAAGTAAACTAGAACAAATGCTTGGTTTTATTCTCGACAACGAAGATTTTAAGAAACATATTAAGGAGACAGGTATTATGGCATCAATACAAGAAGAAATGAAGAAACAATTGCTTAACAATGAACTTATTGTTACAGAACTTATCCGAATAATCAAAGATCCGGGAGCTAATCCGGCACTTAAAAAATTCGCATTGGAAAAATCAATCGATCTTAATGCAAGAACAGCCGTTAATATCACCGATTCAACGAGTAATCCCATAAAACGCAATATTAACGATCTCATTGGTGAAAAAATCGTAGGTAATCTTAATAAGACAGGTACGGATTAAATATAATATATCCAATCATCTCCATATTCTTCGAACAAAGCATCTTCTCTGTTTTTATTATATTTTCTTAACAGATTACCGGTTAATTCTCTTTGAATATCATCATCAATAGGTGGAGGTTCTGCATTTTTCATACATAAAGCATAAGCGTCCGGATAATCATCATGATCAGCATAACCTACCGTTAATAACTGATTGTATAATCTCGGTATATCTTTTATATCCGAATTACACAAAATTTTACCATATCTTTGTACAACAGGCAGTAAAATGCTCAATATACGCTCTTCCTTCTTCTGTGAGCTTACTTCGTTCCATATTGAAGTATTTAACACCTTTCCGTTATTAAAGACCTTCATGCGTATTGCAACGGCTTCTTGGTCCAATTCTTCAAAGTTTTTTCTTATCTCGCGGACAATAGCTTCCTGTTGTCCCTGAGTTTCAGCATTTATACTTTGTAACCTATATTTTACAGATAATCTCATCAATGCCTCAGTCATTCCGGGTATATTCTGATAATCCGTAACAGCATATTTTCCTCCCTGAATATGTATAATAACAGGAAATATTTTACCCTTTGGCATATCCTTGGCAAAATAATGTACATCGTATCCTGCCATTGACGGATAACATCTGCAATAGCCTGCAGTAACCATTACGCTATCATCACTTGTATTGGCTATTGATGAAGCTATATCTAATCCTGTCCACAGCCATAACTCACCTTTCCATTTCATACCTTCATATACAAATTCTATCATTTGCTTATTGCGTTCATTATATATCTCCATATTCAATGACACAAAGCTGTCCGGACTAATCATTCGTGTTTCAGGTGCAATCGGTTCATTCATGAACTCTTGATAAAAACTGTCAAGTCTGCGTTTTTTAAAGAATTCATAATATTTATTAAGTATAAAATAACTGCCTTTATGGTCAGCCCATGACAATGTTTTAAGTTTTCTATCCCATTCTTTGCACGTTTCTACAGAAGGTGAATCGAAATCACCGTCTTTCATGCATCTTTTAATTATTTCCTGTAACTCGTCCATAGATATAATTGGTCTTTGTATTCCATACCAATTTTTGCTTTTTACTATGTCTTTCCATACGGTATCAGGATGTACCAATGTGCCCAAGTAAAGTATTTTACCCTGTCTGCTGTCGGCACTGTTAATCAATTCCGCATCAAACCAATATTCCAACTTTTTTCTGTTTTCTTCTGTTTTAGTGTTTTCCTGAGAATACATGTCATCACATATTATCAATGAGGGTCTGCGTCCATTAATATTTAATCCTCTCGTATGCTGTCCGGATCCTATTGCCCATATGATTGTGTTGTCAGCAGTAATAAAACTATTTACACGCCACATATGATGCGTTCGCCTACGATCTTCATAATCTTCTATTACTCTCGGGTCTTTATCACCAAATATACGTGCTAAATCATTACGTGATTCTATTGTTGTCTTAATCGATGATATAAAACCTTCTGCTCTTCTTAGAGTTTCAGATGCAATAAGTATAAAATTTTCGTCAATAGGTATTTTTACAATATCATCATTCAACATTAATTCTTTATGATACTGCTTTTTATTATCATCCCAACCTAATAAATCAGTATTTACATATATATCATGTCCTTTTAGATAAATAAGATACGTAGGAAACAAAAAACTTCCTACAGTACTTTTGGCAGCTTCTCTGTGTACCATGAAATACGTTTGCTTCTGCATTACATATTCTTTGGAAGGATCTAATAAGCGAAATAAAAGTTCAGCCATTATATAATGGACTTCACTAAAATCATGAGAAAATATATTGGGAAAAAACATCTTTGCAAAACGATAAATGCCGAGTTCAGACATCTTGTTTTTGCCAAAACAATTATTTGCACAGGTTGCAATTATATCTTCTACGTCCACGTTAATTTAAGGTAATCAAAAAATTACAAGGTCTATCGAATGCGGGATGACTTTGATTCTTCGATGCAATATATATTCCATAGAATATTTCTTCGATAGTATAATAACACACAAGATTCAACAGTTCATAAGTATCAGAATACTTATACTTCTGTATATTTGCTTTTAACATATTGATTTCTTTTTGTGTCATTTGGTATAATCATTATAAAATCAAGGGAGATTCCGTATGAAATTTAATTTTTATATATTAAGAAAGGCTATGAACTCAGAATGAAAAACACGGAATCTCCCAAAATAATTTACTTGCCAATTTTTTTCTTTATATCTGAAGCATTAACACCGAAAAATAATGTACCTCCCATTATTAATCCCTTGCCTGCCCATGATATATACCAAGGTTCAGGTATACCTTCCAGTACGATACCTATAACAACAATAATTGCACCTATTGTCGTTTTCCAATTTTTACTTATAAATTCACTCATTCTTTTCTCCCGATTATTTAATAATTTTTCCGGTACCTTGATTAATTCAGGTAACGGCTTATTTTCAATAGTTATCCTGTAATTAGTATATTCCGCATTAGCAGGAGTTATTATATCACTCGGTTTCTTTTTCATTTGATAAATATTTCTGTATAGTTGTTATCGCTGCTTTTACTCCTTGCGGAATTTCTTTAGATTTAAGTTCATCAAGTATCTCAGGAATACCCTTGTTTTTAGTATTATCATAAGTAACAGCATTATTTGCATACATTTTACCCTCCTTTAAATCAAAAAATCCGGCAAAAGTTATAGCATGCATCTCGATAGCATCCACTTTGTTGTCATCGTTTATAAACAAAAACTTACTGGATCTCTCCTCATGACCTACAACGATGTATTCGCGACCCATTGCTCTGCCGGATTTATTGACATAAGCCTTGTCACTTATTGTGAACTTAAACATTATTGGACTTGATAATAACATATATTCTCCTATTGTTAATACTTTTTATATGCAATATAACATTAATTTTCTTCTTTTGCAACTTCTTTTGAATATAATTCCCAATACGTCTTTGCCGTAGAACCAAAAGCACCTGTTATCGGTAATAATAAATTATTCGTATGGATTACAATTTGTTCTCTTAGCTTCTCTTCATCATAAAGAGTTTCACTTCTACCCATAAACATATTATCATAATAATACTTAGTCGCCAATAAAGGCATAGTACCAAAAGGTTCTAATAACGACCTTGTCATATAACCACCACCTTTGTCACCTACGAGATTACCTGTAAATCTCGAAATATGCTTAAGAGATGATTGATGCTGTACCCCCGTTTGCAATTTAGGTACATTGAATCTATTGGTTGCATTACTCATGAGCAATTCCAATATAGTCTGGACTAATTCTATTCCCTTTAATCTCATAGAATCCGATAAATTAATTACCTCCGTTAATCCATATTCATCCAGAGTTCCCCCAATTTGCCCTATCCACGATAATACGGATTGCAAATAACCCATTGTTATATATCCTAACAAGGAACTTCCACCATACACAAAAGTATTTTTCAGGACAGGAGTTACCATTGCTCCGAATAAGCTGTCATTATGCAGGTACCATTCTCCTATCGGAATACCCAATGCCTTCATGTATTTCATGTATAGTTCATCGCCTCTCAACTCGTCAACTAATGCATTATGCATTTTATTCCGTTTATATGCATATTCTATCTGATTCAATCCGTTTTCTTTGGAAAAATTACCGAACATCGTTAGTAATCTTCCGGTAGATGTAGATTGTGAAGGTGTCCTTGAGTAATTTCCTATTGATTTCCATACCATTGATTTTTCTATTTCCGCTCTTAACCATGGCGATAAATCCTGATTAACAGTATTGTCAATACCTAATGCATAAAATGCAGCATCAACGGCTTCTTTGCGTGCCTTCATTACATCTTCTATCCTGTAAGCTGATAACATATATGACTTATCCGAACTTTTTACTTCCATATCTTGAGCAAATCCTGCTCCTGACATAAAGTAAGACAGTAAATCGGAATATCCTAAAAGTAGTTTCTTGTGTTCTCTTAAGGATAATCCATTATGAGTCACCAAATATCCGGATGATTCCGTCTCTTGTCCATATTTACTTTCGTTTTTAACAGGTATTATTCTTATTTTCTTTTTGCCTTCAGGTAAATCATCAGGTCTCTTCAAAAGTTCATTAACCGTAATTTTCATCTCCACGGCTTTGTCAATAATAGGCTTATAGTACTTATCCATTTGTCTCTGGTTATCCCTTAAAGCTATTAGTTCTTTATAACCTTTCTTTATCCTGTGTATTCTTTTGAACTTTGCCATATTGTTAAACTTACTGTCTTCATAAATACCCTCTCCCTTAAACTCGGTAGATATATCCTCTGTTAATCCCCTAGCTTGTGTACCCTCGGTCATTGCCATTGTAGTTATCGAACCAATACCTTCTTTTTTGCCTTTATGTCTCGAATAAAGCCTATTGATATCTATAATGTTTTGTGCAAAGTTACCTCCTGTCCTTACAAGAAATCTTCCGAACCAACCCCATCCCATTAAATCTTTTGCTAAAGTGGTAGGCATTACTCCTCCATAACCAATATTCCCAAGATGATTTTGTAACCATATTCTTAGATATCTATTAGCCAATTTTACTCCCGCTGCTCCCATAATTCCTGTTGCTGCTCCCCATCCAATGACAGGAGTACTTAAAGCCGCAGCTGCAGCAACGGCATAATATTGCCCTCCAAGATATACTGCAAGTGGCACTGCTTTACGGTTAAATGCAAGAAATTTGTCTATAGACTTAATAAACATGCTTCCTGCCGTCTTAGCATTTATTTTGCCTATGCTTGTTCTGTATTCCCTGCTATTGGCATATTCACTCATTACCGGATTTTTCTTGATGTTGCTTTTATATACCTCCAAATCAATATCAGTATTATGTATTCTTATATTATCAAAATTGGCATCTTCACCAAGTTTAAAATTCATTTCCATCTGTTTTATCACATCATCGGCAACTTTAGCATAAGATTTCTTTATTTGTTCGTTAAGTTTTCCCTGAATACTACGATAAGGTGCGCCTGATATAATATTGACAATATTATCCCTGTCAATCATATATACGGTTTTTCCGTTTTCATTGTCATCATGTAACACAAGCGTATCTCTATATATAGAATCACGGAATTCTCTTTCTTGTCTCAGTTTCATCGTACCTACAAATCTACCCTGTATAATCTTGGGTTCATGGTTTCTATCATGTACCATAACCGCATAATTATCACCCGGACTACCAAGCTTTTCAAATATGGCATCTTTATCTATTTTATCAGTATATAATGAATTTTCTTTCATCACTTTACTAAGTTTACCCATAGCAACAAATTTTGCATGTGCATTTGTATCAGGATCTTCGTTGTATTTCTGTTGGTATAGATGTTCCATGTTTACCAAAGATTGCTTTATTTTAGAATGCACTTTATCTGCAAAATTGGATACATTATAACTGAAATAATCGGAATTATAAGCCAAATCGGGTCTGAAATACAAAAGTAGATCCTCAATATTCAAAGATTCCTTTGATAATCTTTCATCAATCCCATTAATTGTATCCATAGAACTTACTGCCATAATATGCTCTACCTTACTATCTTGATTAGCTTTATCGGTAAGATTATGTATTATACTTCTTATGTAACTTTTTGCCTTGGAATTATAATCTTTCTTTTCTGCTCCATACAAACTTTCGAATGGTTTCTCGAATCCAGGTATTCCCATTTCTCTTAGAACATTATAATATGAAGCACCTTCACCTACGCTCATCTTAGTAACAGCCAAAGCATCAGAATACATCTCATGTGCCAATTTACCCACAAATTCAGAATTATATTTGTCTTTCAGTTCTTTTGCTCTTTCAAACCGATTTACCCAGTACTCTTTTTTATCTTTTGCCTTCTCTTCATATATAGGTACATTGTTAATCTCTTCTTCAATTGATAAATGCAAATTTTTCTTGATAAAGTCCATTATAGCCGGCATATTAGCTTCGTAATCACCCGTTTTAGTCATAGATGTTTTCATTTCCTGCATAACCGTATCGAATAACTTAGTAGTCTCAAATTCCTTATTACCATAACCATCAGCAGTAAACTTGTAATCATAGTATTCTTTATATTTAGTATTCATATATGCTTTTGTAGTATAATATCTTCTATTAAGTTCTTCCGGACTACCATTCATTTCGCTATCTAATATTTGCTCCAGTAAACCTATTGCATCAGCATCCTTTATTACCATTTTTCTCATATGATTAATAACTTCCGATGGCTTCATATCAGTTAATTCATTTGCATATTTGCTCAAATCGTCCGCTTGCTTTTTTTGATATTCTAATTTAGCAGGATCATTATAATTAATTTTCTTATTGTTTTCATTTATCATCAAAGCCTGATTGCGTAATATATTAACTATCATATTGGCATTAGCTTTCATGAATAAATATTTATACAATGCTTCCTTTTGATTATTATCCATTGTTGCATCTTTGGCTGAAAAGAAATCCATTATATCACCTTTATTGGTTAAATCATAAGATGACATTATTTCTTTTCCTCCCTTATTAATCGTCTTTACCAATAAATTCATTCCTTGCATGGACATACCACGAAACTCAGAAGAAACTTCATAGTCACTTATAACATCATCGTCAAGTCCCGCTATTTGCATTGCTTCTCTTTGATCTTCTTTGTATCCATCCGATTCATCATATACTATGGATTTTATCTTATTTGATTTTTCTTTGTTTTTCCCTTTGTACTTATATATCGATGTATCATCTAATGCTCCTGATTCCTTCATTGACTTCAATATCGTAAATATCATATCTTTCTGATAATTATAGTATTGATTGGGGATAAACAGGTTAACCATATGTTTCGGAAGTAACGGCAGCAGCTTTTGAATCATGGTTGCCTGGTCTATCAGGTCTTTTGGATGCATGGACTCTAATGATAAATCAGTTATTCTTTCTCCATTTTTCCAACTTGCTGATACCGTTATTACTTCTTCCGGCTTATATACTAATTTCTTGTCACTCAATCTTCTATATATCTCGTCATCAATAGTGGACTTAACTAATGTATAATTAGTCAACATGCTCTTTAATTGACTATTACTGTATTTTCTCGTAGATTCTAACTCTTTGAATACATTTGCTATTTCCGATAAAACAGTTAATCTTATTGCCTTACCACCAAAAGTATTACTTTTGTTTTCAGAGCCAAAAAGTCTTTCCAAACTCTTCATAACTCCAGGAGACAGATATTCGAGCAAACTTTTTTCCACCTCATCAAATGTCTCTCTATTCATTTTACCTTTTTTACCTGCAATTCGCTCTATATTCTCCTTCACTAAGGGTATTATCATTTTTTCATATACAGATTCATAATCTTTTTTAGTTAACTGTGTAATAGGTTTATTCCATATTTTTCTGATGTTTTCTATTACTTCTTTCGGTAGTACATTTTTGTCTTTAGATAAACCCCTTAACATCCTCGAAGCATCTGTTATATCTTTTAGCGTTGTAGCTTTATTTAACTTTGAAATACTCATGTTATATCCGTTAACTTCAGTGTTTTCAGTTGTAACATTATCTCCTCTATTTATTTCGTTGTTTATAAAATCAAATAACTTTTCACCATTTACCATAGGTTCTATATCGTATTTTCTGGCAAATTTTATGCTTTCTATCGGATTATTCCTTATTTCTCCGTCAGAATATTTCATGGCTTCATATTCGCTCATATAATACTTGTTCATTATTAACTTAGTATAATTCGGATCTGTGAATCTTTTAGGTGATAACAAAGTTCCTCCTGCCCAACCAAAATCACCATAGATATTATTCATTTTTGTATCACTAAATGCAAAATAAGACCATAATTCTCCCTGTTTTACAGGATCATCAGTCATTTCTTTTACTACATTTGATATTCCCTTTGCTATCATTTCCTGCATCGCAACCTGGGAATACGGTTTGTCAATATCTGCAAATTTATGTATTATATTAGACTTAGCATTAAGAAATTCCACCGGTACCCAGTCTACGGTAAGTTTGCCATTATCATCAAATAAATCTTTGGCCATTATTTTCCCGATAACCTCTTTATCTCTTACTCCTATTAAATAACCGTTTTTATATCTGATAAAACCGTCTTTGGTAAGAAAATCAAAGTTATCCGTCCTAGTTCGATACCTCGTCATTACGTCCCTGTAAATAGTACCTGCATAAGTTTCAATATACTTTTTGCCAAATGGCTTAGTATCAAAAGTACTAAATACCCTTTCTACTTCACCCCTATTAGTAATATAAGGCGAAAGTAATCCCTCTATCATTTTATACTGATTAGCTCTTGCTACCACCAATTTGCGTGTCAAATAATCCATCTCCTTGGCTATATTACCGTCTGTATCGAATTCTTTTATGTATTTCCATGGTTCACTGCGGGTATCCTCAGAAACTCTCGTTACAATTGAATTGTGGAGCTTTTTCATCAGATTCTTCTTAACAAACAATGGTTCAAAGTCGTCTTTTTGCGGTATAATATGCACGGGTTTTTCCGGCTTTTCAGGATATTCCTTGTAATTAGTCTTTAGATCCTGATAAGATAATTCGCTTATTCTGTTTTCATATTCTGCGATAGATTCATTATTGTTCTTCTTATGTCTATTTCGCTTTGATATTCTTATCATTTCATAAGTAATATATTCATTATAATTCTTAAATGCATCTTCAGGTAAAGTACTGCCAATACTATCATCTTTGAACATTATGTTCTTCGTCCATGCCCTATTTTCATAATTAAAGTACATACCTTCCACGTTTACAATTATCTTCCCATCTTCAATACCAATAGCTCCCGTATCTTCCGCATCGGCGATTTTAACTAATTTACGAGTAAATTCCACAGGTAATTCTCTGAACTTTTGATATTCTTTTTCACTTAATTTTATCTTTGCAAAAGATACCAAATCTTTCTTCCTGATATCAAATGACTTATTTTGACCAATTCTCGAAGTATTTCCCGTGTGATATATTTCATAATCAGCACCTATTTCATTAAGATAATCAATGAACTGAGAATCTACATTAGGCATATCGCCTACTACAAACTTTGCACCATTTGAGCTTGCTTCATAAATTGTCTTTTTGGTTATATCCTGCAAGGATTTTCCGTAAAATTCCTTATTACGAGCTAACATGACTATGCCTGCACCATCTCTGTATTCTCCCAAAGTTTCTTTTGTTGTTCTTGATGACGAAGGATTATTGTTGGCTAATTCTACGATGGAAGAAGTTGCAATTTTACGCATAGCCTTGTCTTTGCCGTCTCCTTCAGGTGTTCCTTTACCTCGTGGATCAAAACCTCCTTGATACCCGGGAGTATCTGACTTCTGAATATCATTTGAACCAATTAAATTTTCTTTTAATCGTAATAATCTATTTTGCAAATATTCATATGTTCTTGGAGCTTTTTCTTTTAATTTAGCTAAACCTGTTCCTATTCCGTCCTTAGGTACTATGATAGAAACTTCTTGTGGTATTTTTTCAAAAGCATCACTTATTGCTTTTACATTAGACTCATACTCATCATCGTTCATAAAACTATCATCAGACATAGAAGGTCTCTTTTTCGTAGGAATACCTATTGCATTTATTTCTCCTCTCATCTCTTTTGCCTGTCCCCCTAATCCGGTTTTTTCAAGATTATCACCAAAAAGATATATCTTGTCTCTATTGGAAACCAAATCATTTCTCGTAATATACTTTTGTTCACTATAACTAACCGCATTTTCTTTTTGTTCACTCTCTTCATGTGTCTCAAATCTCTCTATTTCACGGTATTTACGTAATATGTTTTTCCATGTACCTTTTTCATTATCTTTAGGTACTTGTTGCAAATATGTAATACCCGAATGCTTTAATTCCTGTGTTCTTGATACAGTCTTTTTAAAAGATAATCCTGCTTTGTCGGAAAAAAAGTAATTTACCTGTTTACGTATTTCATCTTTATTTGCAATTTCCCTGTAAGGAACTCCGTCAACAGTTTCTATCATGTGATCTATTATTGCCTTTGGAGGATCAAATGCCCTCTGATTCCATGTATCTACACTAAGTTCTACAGGTAAATCAAACATATTGCTTTGTACATTGTAAGTAATATTAGATCCCTGCAAGAATTTATCTTTTATCCTAAGTCTAACAGTCTTTTGTTTGTTTTTGATATCGATATCTATATCGGTTACAAGATTACCGAATTTATCTGTCGTGAAATCATCATGCATATTCTCCAATGCTTGAGATATATTGTTCTTTATACCAATAGTTTTACCTTGTGATTCCTGTGCCTCTACAACGGTTCTATAGTATCCTTTGTGTTGTGGCTGTATATACCTCTTTTGCGGTTCAACTCCGAATGCCTGTACAAAAGCATTTCCCGTACCCGTAAATTTACTTTGCATATCGGTGAGATTCTTTATTGCATTTTTCCATGCACCTTCTCTATTTCCGTTGTTATTAATGTAATTCCATAATATATCAAACTTATCTGGAGTAAAGTTATTATCAGGAATCCTTATGGCTAATCCGTCTTTGTCAAAATCCATTCCAAATACTTGAGCACCTGTAAATGCGTTTATACTTATAGTTCCTTCGTCATCAGTAATTCCTGCAATGATAAAAGGAGCTATCATGTCAGGCGAAGAAGCTGGTGTTCTCTGTGCAAATACCTTTGAACCTAAAGTCAAAATAGGTACCTTGTTCTTTATTGTACTTTGTTTTAACTTTATATAATCCGATTTAGATATTATAAGCAACTGTGAACCATCTTTTGCCAATCCTGTTTCAGCATCTACCTGTTGTAATATTTCCGCTTTTTTTCTTTCAATATCTCTTTGGAATCGCTCTGTTGCTTCATAGATATCATCGCCTCTGTATCTTTTTTGGAATTCATCTATTTCATATTGCATTAAATTATTTGTATGTGTCAATACTGCCGATTGCGGTACATAAGTAAGAAATCCACCTGTGCCCTTACCTTTTTGCATATTATCAAATTCTTTGCCTATCAGGTATGCCAATTGACTACCTGTTCCTACCTGGTTAAATTCATCTCCGACAATATAATTATCAAAGAATAACGCTAATTTTCCCATTGTTACATTATCGGTTTTTATCATATTTCCGTCAATCGCATCTTCCAATACCCTTATAGCATCTGTTACATTAAGATGTATAAAGTTAGAAAGACTACTTTCGTTTTGCTTGGAAGTCCTTATTATATCATCAACTAGATACTTTAATCCATCAGCAGCATATTTACGCATTTGTTCTGTTTTCTTGGCAGCAGGATTAAATATCGAATAAATAGCATATAATCCGGTTATTGATTCCATACCGTCATCTATCCTATTATTAAACATATCTTTCATTGCTTGATATGCTTCCTCACCGTTTTCGCTATCCCAAAATCTACCAAGTTTCCACATACTCGGCTGAGTATCCATTGCGTTACTTCCAGAACCATTCTTTGCGGAATAAATACCATGAGCATGAGATAAAAATTGAGACCCCTGTTTCCCTGTAAATGGCATCCACTTTATTCTCCATGAAGGTATAACATTACCTTGTACCAATTCTTTTTCTTTTTGTACAAGAAAATCGAGTAATTCGGGATCAGCTTTTTTACTTGGATCATTGGTCTTAAATGCCTTAATAGGTGTTAGTATCTGATCGTGTACTAATGTTATTCCATATTCCGGTATAGGTGTTTCTATTACTTCATAAGCATCATGATTCTTAAATGCACTTTCCATGGCTATAATGGAAACCTGTTTTCCCGCATTATCGAGAAAATCATAGTATCTTTGATCAACAGGATCAACTTTTGATGGTTCAGTAAAATCAGCATATTCCATGCTTTTCTGCATTATTCCGTTTTTACCTTCATAATAAGTCCTGTTATATTTAACTACACTTTCCGTAGGTTTTGCTCCAACAACTTTTTGCTTAGAGACAAATGCCGGCTTATTAACCGCTCTCGCCAATCCGTCTGATATATCTTTATTGAATAATCTTTTGAACAAATAAGGGTCTTCTTCGAGTAACTTATGGTCAGGAATATACACAGATTCCTCTATTATATTTTCACCGTCTTTAGTCGTTAATCTCTGATTACGGTTTCTTAAGTATTCCTGATTTATCTCACCATTGTCATCATATATATCCGGTTCAAAATATGACAAATGTTCTATTGTCTTTAATCTAAGCGGAGCATGTCCAAATGGCAAACTTCCATATTTATCATCAATTTTACCCGTGATATATTCATTTTCCTTAATTTCCTGTATTCTCGTTTTACCAGATGTATTAAGTGACCATGTAAGTATGTCTTTAATAGCGGTTTTTAGCTTATTAGAAGAATTCTCGGTGTTATCAAGATATAACGGCAATTCGGTCTGGATTCCTTTTTCATTGTCAATATAAGTAAAATATTTCTTCATTTCATTACCTACTTCGGCAATCATTCTTGCATTTTTAGTAATAAAATCCACTTCTTTCTTATAATCTTTGCTTTCTATTTTCTTAAGTAATTCAGCCATAGGCAATTGTTTGCCTTCTACAAACATCTCATACATTTTTTCGGGATCAAGATATTTTCTCAATTCATATCGTTGTTTTGCTTTTCCATCATGTTTCCATATGTAATCACTGCCCATTGTTCTCCAAAAGCTATACCACTGTATTTCCTGAGCTACTTTTTTGGCTAATTCAGGATTACCTGCTATATCGGCTAATGCTTTACTGTGCAATACTAAACCACCTTTAACTTTAGGTAATATGAAGTATCCTTGTTTGATAGCTTTATCGGGAACGTTATCGCCAATTAAGTCATCAGGCTCAAGGTTATGCCTGGCACCTTTATCTACATTATCTACAGATACAATCATTCTGAAATCACCACTAAATAACTCGTTTAATAAAGATTTCATCTCTTCAGATACTTCTTCTTTAGCAAGTTCATCAGTCATCATTTTTCCGAATTCTTTATATGAAGTAATTTCTCCCCGGTAATTATTAATCCTTGTCCCGTCAGCAGCATATGAACCGTAATGTTCTCTTATACCACTTAATTCAGGATCATCTTTGTACTGTAAATCAAGATGTAATCCCTTAAACTTTGATGAATTGTCTATCACATTGGCTATACGTGCAGCCCTTGCCATTAATTCATCTTTATCTATTTGTGCTTTTTCATCTAATTCACTATTTTTCTTTATTAATTTATTATATATATCTTCCGTTCTTTCTTTTAATTTCATATCAACAGTTTGACGTTTATAAGCATCCATGCTCCCATATCCCAAACTTCCCGCAATATCGGATATTTTGCGTTCTATACTCTCATTATCATATTTGTCATCTCCGTGCAATTGTTCAGGTGAGTCAAGATCCTCAATTTTCAGAGCATCCAACATCGCCGACCATCGTCTCTCTATTTCAGCTTGTGGCAGTGCTTTCTTTTGCTTAAATTGCTCAGTTTCTAACCGGATATATCTCGCAATATCTTCAGGTGTCATTCTTTCGTTTTCTTTTCTATACTTGTGCATCATATCAGCTATAATTTGACTATCGGAACGATTAGCGGATATTTTATATCCCTTTGCCATTAACTCCTGTTTATAATCGGATACGCTGTTTATAACATCAGAGGCGTTATCTTCCTGCCATTGCAATCCACTTAATGTCTTAGATGCTTTTAATGTATTTATAGTAGTATTTAGTATATTAGCATCATTAGGATCAAATGTTCCTCGGTTACCTATTGCCGATTTTACTTGCGTAGGGTCAAATACAACAACTTCTACACCTCCATTGTATATCATTGAATCATATCCCATGCTTTTTAGTTTATCAACAACAGATTTAGGAATAAAAGAAACATCTGCGTATTTTTCAGGATTATTCCCCAGTTTTTTAAGATAATCTAATTCTTGATCTGTTAATTTATTAATAACTTTTTTCATGATTACCTTTGCTTCTTCTACACCATATACAACAGGAATTAATGGAGATAAAGCAGTTACTAAAGTAGTAGCAGCTATTTTCGATAATTTTTCGCTTCCTAATAGATCAAAG
>Ga0172375_10000614_pt1 | contig 56852 bp, 59 predicted proteins | sample LakKiv1m_FD_114537 | JGI IMG/M metagenome (GOLD analysis project Ga0172375, IMG submission 114537) | Freshwater microbial communities from Kabuno Bay, South-Kivu, Congo - kab_092012_11.1m | ecosystem: Environmental > Aquatic > Freshwater > Lake | place: Democratic Republic of the Congo...
CTGGCGAATTCTCATGCTAACAGCATAGCACTAAAGTGCTATGCCATTCATCCCCGAACTCAATCGGGGCTCCTGTGCCCGCCCCTCAATCGTTCGGGGTTTCCTGATAAGGTAGTAAAAAGCAGCGAGTTCAATGAACCCGCTGCCGATATTATGTAGATTTATAATCTTACTCTTTTAATTGGAAGCTTGGGAAGCTGAAAAAGGTTTCCGCGTGTTTCATTTGCCTTTGAATCGTTTCCAGAAGCTCAATTGGCGCTCCACTTGCTTGACTGATCGACTGGAAGCGTTCTCCGCGTTCAATCAACGCTGCCAGCCAATCAAAATATCGATGACCCAACCCCCAGAAAGAGTCCTCCTCGGATCCCTCTATGCCGCCATGACTTGCTTTGCCCAAAATATATCCGGGGACCCCAAGAAAAGCTGCCAGCTGATAGATCTGAGTCTTGAAGAATTCCAAGGGGAAAATGTCACCGATAATTGAATTCCGGCAATATAGTCCGCTGAAGCGCTCCGTTTTGTTCGCGCCGCCGACAAGAACGGCATTGCGTTCCTCGGCATATTCTTTGATAACACTGCTTCGAAACGCCATGATCAGATGAATTTTCTCCGGCAGATCCAAAGAAATAATTTCCCTGAATATTTTAGTCAAGTCGATTATCTCGTGTCGGATACCGAGGTACGCGCAGAAATGTTTTGCATCCCGCACATCATCCTCGCGAATAAATCCTTCGCCTGCCACAGTAACCGCAGTGACACGCAATTTTGTCAATCTGCAGAGGGCTGCGACTGTGCAAGAGTCCACACCGCCGCTCAACGGAACAATCAGCTCTCTAGAATCTCTCTTTTGCGCCTCCTTTTCAAGAAAGATTACTATCTGGGAAACAACTTGCGGCCAGGGCAGATCGAAGATTTCATCGGGAACGGAATCGCTCATCAAAGCGAATGAAAATTGGCTTGACTGCGGCAACTTCGGAATTGCCCAATCGAAAAGTCTTTTCAGAAGCGGAATCAGCCAGGAAATTCTATTCTGGATCAGGAGTGCCAATCTCAATCCCATGCCGGAATAATAGCTGGAAATAAACTTTCTTCCCAGCCACCATTTTGAAAGAAATCCGTCCCGGAAACATCGCAGCCTTTCTACGTTGGGATGATCGATGTCACCATACACGCAGGTTGCAACGAAGCAGTGATCTTCGAGTCTGCTGCCTCCCATTGTTACTGGAAAACCGTCCAATGTACACGGTCGGTTCCATGAATTTTTTGCTCCTTCATCGGGAACACCTATAAACCCGCTTGTGGGCGTAGGCGCGTAATCTGCATAGCTACTTTTGCCTTCTCCACTATGGCCTTCGCTCATAGCCAACCTCCCTAATCTTTTTTCAGTTTACCACTATTTATTTTCAAGAAACTGATTTCTGTATAGCATACCTATTTTTGAGGTCAAGAAGAATAAAATCGTTCGATGTTACATTATTAATATACAAAAATAATCCCTTAAACAAGGGATTATTTTATTTGTGGACCCGAGGAGACTCGAACTCCTCGCCTCCGCTGTGCAAAAGCGGCGCTCTACCAGATGAGCTACGGGCCCGTCGTCGCTAACGCTCCTCCTTCAAACCCCTCGGTTTGAATAATTCCGCCACGGGAAAACTCACCATTTTGTCGTGGCTTACGCCACTCCTTGAAAACCCACGGTTTTCAATACTTTCCTCCAACGGAAAACTCCCGTTTTCCGACCCTTTCACAAAAATAATTTTCCCGACCCCTTTCCCAAGGGACAATCGAGAACTTTTACCCCGTTAAATAATGTCGTCGCTAAAAAAGTCGTGGGTGTGCCTGGACTCGAACCAGGGACCTCTTCATTATCAGTGAAGTGCTCTAACCAGCTGAGCTACACACCCAAAATTTTGGTATCGGGGTCAGTGACCCCAGCGCTATATCGCTTCGCTCTAAGCGCGGGGCGCAGCGCGCTCCCCGTCGTCCTAGCAGAATCAGAAGCTAATCGCCCGTTTCATTTTTGCTCTTTATAGAAAAAGACCAGATAACCGTCAATTATCAATCCGCCTGCTCCAATTAATAATCTAAAAACCACTCTCCAGCTTGTGTCGCCGGAATATATATAAATCAAAGAATCTATCAATATAAAAAGAAAAACAGGGATTCCGAAATAATCAAAAAATTTATAAAGGTTTTTGATTTTCATCTTGTGGGTCGTGCAGGGATCGAACCTGCGACCATCAGCTTAAAAGGCTGCTGCTCTACCGACTGAGCTAACGACCCGAACTGTTATAATTATCTGTCTTATTAATTTCAAAAGGCTACTGCTCCCGCCCGACTGCTAGCCCGCCAGAGCTTTAGCGAAGGTGGGAGCTAACGACCCGAAAATTATATTGGTTAATACCTGAGTCCCGACGCTTCGGTCGGGACCCCGACCGCTCTGCGCGTCGGGGCTAACGACCCGAACCAATACATAAAAAGACCTACTTTTAGGCAACGATGAAATTATACTATAAAAATAAAATTAGTCAATTTTTTTCCTGATGACCGCCAAATATACCAGCGGGGCAATGGCCCACAAGAACTTATAAAAATCCCCGGTGAAGAATTCGCGCGTAACCGGGGTGGAAAATCCCCCCAGATCCTTGGCCGGAAACCAACTGAAAATGATCGAAAGCGACAAGCCAACTGCGATCGCACTCCCGATTATCAGCTTAGCAATGAAAACCGGTCCGATTCCCGAAATACTGGCCCGGATAAGACGCGAGAAAAATATCACGAAAGTCACGAGAACAGCCAAAAAAAGCAAGGCTTTAGTATTCGCTTCTTTCAGAAAATCGAATTTAGCCATACTTACCACCGCATAAGATGCGTAAACCCCCAGAAGCGCAACAAGTATTTTGTGTTTTCCTAAAAGAAAAGAAATGGCAAAACTTGCCAAAACGAACAGGATCAAAAAAATTATATCGCTTCCGATGTTTCCCTTGAAGCCAATTGAATTGACCAGGTTGTTAATGTCCATTTTTTGTTTTATCCCTGTAAAATTCCGTTTATCGGAAATTTTTTGATGAATTGATTTAACAGGGTGAATTTAAATTTATAAATGTTCATCCAACTTCTTTATTCTATTCCAAAACAAAGCAGTCTGCAACCAGAAAAGATCGCTTCTCTGTCTTCATATTTCTTTCAATCTTTCCAAAAGTTCTTTCTGCTCATATGTCAGATGCGTCGGAGTTTCAAGCTGAACTTTGACATAGTGATCCCCATAACCATAATGCCCCAGATGCTTCACGCCTTTCCCTTTCAGGCGGAAAGTTTCGCCCGACTGCGTTCCAGCGGGGATTTTGAGCTTCACTTCTCCGCCAATTGTATCAACAGAAATCTTGTCGCCAAGGGCCGCCTGAGAAAAGGAAATTCTGACTTCGCTGTGGATGTTGTCCCCGTCGCGGGAAAATATTTCATCTGGCAGAACATGGATATTGACGTATAAATCCCCCGCTTCGCCGCCCCTTTCCCCCGCTTCGCCCAAATTCTCAAGGCGGATTGTCTGGCCATCTTTGATTCCGGCCGGAATTTTTATTTTTATTTTCTCGTATTCCCGAGTTCTTCCGTCACCGCCGCATTTTTTGCATTTCTTTTCCGCAATTTTTCCTTCACCCTGGCATTCCGGACAGACACTAATCTGCTGGAATGTGCCAAGAATCGTCCGGCGGCTGGTTTTTATTTGCCCTTCGCCATGGCATGTCGGGCATTCAACCTTTTTTGATCCCGGTTCCACGCCCTCGCCTTGGCACTTATCACACTGCACTCTTTTATAAAGCTCTATTTCTTTCTCAATCCCTTCCGCCATTTCAGAAAAATTTATCTCGACATCAATCTGGATATCTTCTCCCCGATATCGCCGCCTGCTCCGACCGCCTCGCGCGTCGGAGCCAAAACCGGCCTGGGAAAAAATATCCCCAAAAATATCTTCAAACCCCGATGTCCCGCCCCTCCGACCGCCTCGCGCGTCGGAGCCGAAGTTGAAATCGAAACCCTCAGCAAATGACGAAAAATCACGGAAACCTTCGAAACCGGAAAATCCACCCCCTTGAGACTGAGCCTGTTCGAAAGTTTGGCCGTATTGGTCGTATTGGCCGCGCTTTTCTTTGTCAGAAAGAACCTGATAGGCTTCATTTACCTCCTTGAATTTCGCCTCGTCTCCGCCAGGCTTGTCCGGATGATGCTGATGCGCCAGTTTGCGATAGGCCCTCTTTATCTCATCATCCGTCGCGTCCTTTCCGACACCGAGCGTATTGTAATAGTCTTTAGACATAAATCAAATAAAATCCTAAATTCTAAGCATCAAATCCTAAATAATTTCTAAATTACAATTACCAAAATTCAAAACTTTTAAAAATTTATATTTTGATATTTGAATTTATTTAGGATTTAGAATTTAGGATTTAGAATTTTTAAATACTGTATTCAATCATCGCCACTTCCTTCCGCTCTGTTTTTATGCTTATCACTCCGGATCGGCGCAGAATCTTGATTATCCCGAGAATGAAAAGCCCTAAAAAGATATCCACTGCCGTACCGAGAATCCGAGCTGTGAGGAATATTCCGAAAGCGAGGATCACTGGAACATAGAATTTGTCCGTTCCGGAATATTCAAAGAAACTTCTCTCTGTCTTGTCTATATACGCCATAAGCACTTCCTTCATGGGCTTTTCCCCGACCACGTTCACTCCGAGCTGTTTGGCAAGATCCCGCTTTGACTTATCGAGCATCTGCTTTTGGACTTCGACAGCCGCAGCGTTTCCGATCAGTCTCGTCGCATCAATGGCCGTATTTGTCATGCAGGCGGCATTTTCCATCTCCGGACGGACAAAATTCTTTGAAAGGAACTCATCAACTGTCATGTCGCTGTTTATTTCATCGACCAGCTCTTTCTTTTCTTCAGGCAAAACGAATCCTGCTGCCTTGAGTCCCCAATTCATTTCCGCCTCCAGAGTCTTTGTTTCAATGATCATGGCCGAAGATGGTTTCGGTTTTTCCGTAATCGAGAAATAGTAGGCAAGCGCAATCGCGAAACATACGGCGGTGACAAAATATTTCAGGGTATGGCTAACTAAATGGTAAAAATCAACCTTGATTCCGCGAGCTATTTCTTTTTTCGCCTGCCATTCGGTGAAAACAAACAGAAGAAGGGTAATTAAAATCCCCGCCAGCGAAAGATTGAAGCCGAAAAAAACAAGATATCCCAATGCGCCGGCTGCCAAGCTCCCATAAAAAAACTTGCGGTCTTTCACAAATATCGAACTCAAGGTGAAGGCGATACCCCACAAACTAAAAGCCAGGATCGGAAAAAGCCAGATATGCCTCATGCTGCCGATGATTGCTCCCCACAAAATCCACCAGCTGATCCAGGCGCCGACCACGTTCATTCCCAAAATTATATAGGAAAAAATTTTGTTCCTTCCGCCATAGGCGGAAACTCGATCCTTCGGGACGGGAACGTTTTTCATAAGTATGAATTTGTTTTTATGTTTCTATTTTACAACAAATCATCGGGGATAGGAAATAAGCCCTATCCCCATCCAATCAGAATTCTATTTTTTTTCTTCGCCTTTTTTACCCTCCGTAGCCTCGGCAGAGGAGGGCTTTTCATCCACCACTTCTCCCTCTTTCACGTCGTTTTTTTTGCCCTCGGAAGATTTATCCGAAGCCGGTTTTTCTTCAGTTTTTTCTCCCGCTTTCGCTTTATCAGCAGCCTGAGCCGCTGCGTAGAGTTCCTGGCCGATTTTCTGTGCCTCTTGCGATAATTCCTCGGTTGCTTTTTTGATAGCCGCGGTATCGTCTCCGTCCTTTACTTTTTTCAATGCCTCTATTTTTTCTTCGACCGGTTTTTTCTTATCTGCCGAAACTTTTTCCCCCGCTTCGCGAAGGGCTTTTTCGGTCGTATACACAAGAGTATCCGCCAAATTCCGCACTTCAACCGCCTCTTTCTTTTTCTTGTCCTCTTCAGCATGAGCTTCCGCGTCCTTGGCCATTTTCTCTACCTCTTCCTTGGAAAGCCCCGTTGAAGCCTCAATGCGAATGGACTGCTCTTTTCCAGTAGCCTTGTCTTTGGCTTTTACGCTCAAAATCCCGTTCGCGTCGATATCAAAGGCAACTTCAATTTGAGGCACTCCGCGCGGAGAAGGAGGAATTCCGTCCAGCATGAACTTTCCAAGGGTTTTGTTGTCCGCCGCCATTTCGCGCTCTCCCTGAAGAACGTGGATCTCAACACTAGGCTGATTGTCAGCCGCAGTGGAAAACACCTGCGACTTTGAAGTCGGAACTGTCGTGTTGCGATTGATCAAAGGCGTTCTCACTCCACCCATTGTTTCAATTCCCAATGTCAAAGGAGTCACATCAAGAAGAAGCACATCCTTCACGTCGCCCGCCAAGACTCCACCCTGAATTGCCGCCCCCAGCGCCACAACTTCATCCGGGTTCACGGTTGCATTCGGTTTTTTTCCGAAAAATTTCTCGACCGTGGAAAGAACCAGCGGCATTCTGGTCATTCCGCCGACCATCACAACTTCATTAATATCGCCTGACGACAATTTGGCGTCGGCAAGGGCTTTTTTGCATGGCTCAAGCGTTTTCTCAACAAGTTCGCCGATAAGCTCTTCCATTTTAGCCCGGGTCAGTTTCATAACCAGATGTTTCGGCCCTCCGGCATCCGATGTTATGAAAGGCTGGTTGATTTCCGTTTCCTGAGCCGTCGAAAGTTCGATTTTCGCTTTTTCAGCGGCTTCCTTTATTCTCTGCAGAGCCAAAGAATCGTTTCCGAGATCTATTCCCTGATCTTTTTTGAATTCATCGAGAATCCAGTTTATGATTTTTTGGTCAAAGTCGTCACCGCCAAGATGCGTATCGCCGTTCGTAGATTTTACCTCAACCGTATCATTTCCGACTTCGAGAATTGAGATGTCGAAAGTTCCGCCTCCAAGATCATAAACAGCAATTTTTTCGTCTTTTTTCTTGTCGAATCCGTAGGCAAGCGCCGCCGCCGTCGGTTCGTTGATGATTCTTTTCACAGTCATTCCCGCAATCTCTCCCGCTTCTTTTGTCGCTTTTCTTTGGGAGTCATCAAAATAGGCCGGAACGGTTATGACGGCTTCCGTAATCGTTTCGCCAAGTTTTGATTCCGCATCGGCTTTCAGTTTTTGGAGTATCATAGCTGAAATTTCCTGCGGGGTATATTCCTTGTCGCCCATCTTCACCTTTACGCCGCCATTGGCTTTCACGATCTTATAGGACATAAGCTTCAGATCCCGCTGCACTTCTTCGTCCTCAAACCGGCGCCCTATAAGGCGCTTGATGGAAAACAAGGTGTTTTCCGGATTTGTAACTGCTTGCCTTTTCGCAAGAAGGCCGACCAAACGCTCATTTGACTTTGACATTGCCACCATCGAAGGAGTTGTTCTGGCTCCCTCTTTGTTTTCAACAATTTTTGGCGATCCGGCCTCAACCACCGCCATGGCGGAATTGGTTGTCCCGAGATCGATTCCCAATATTTTGCTCATGATTTTGATTTAATTACTTATTTAATTACGTATTTCTTGTCCGCCTCAGGCGGGAAATACTTACCTGATTAGTCCCTTGATTAATTCTTAATTTCAAAATTCTATCCTACTTCAACTTTTGCTGCCCTTATCACTCTTTCATTGAATTTATACCCCTTTTGCAAAATCTTCTTTACGGTTTGCTTTTTTCCGTCACCGCCGATGGCTTCGTGGATTTCCGGATTGAATTTGTCTCCCACTTTGACTTCAATCTCTTCTATATCATTATTTTTCAGAACATCCTCAAGCTGCTTTTTTATATATACAATACCTTCCACCCATTTGTTTTCTTTTTCCTTTTCTGGAACATGCGCCAGTGAGGCTTCAAAGTTATCCGCTACCGGCAGAATTTGATCAATCATATCCATCTTCGCGTATTTCCGAAAATCTTCCTGATGCGCGGCCTGAGATTTTTTATAATTATCGAAATCCGCTTGGCAGCGCTTCCAGGAGTCAAGAGTATTTCGATTGGTCAGATATTCCGTATATTCTTTGATAATTTTTTTTGCCCCGTGAAATAAATCAAGTTTCAAGGCTTCATTAACTTCCATCCATTGAAATCCCCCGTCAAACTCTTTATGATCCTTTATTTTTTTATTATCGCCATCATACCGGCAAAGAAAATCACAGAATACAAAATGTACTTCTTTATGAAATTCGTCGGAAAAAACGCTGTCGCTGAAGCCGAGTTTTGCTATTATTTCTATATCTAATCCTGTTTCCTCTTTCACTTCCCTTTTCATGGCTGTTTCAAGTGTCTCTCCTGTCTCTACATGGCCGCCAGGAATAGTCCATTTCCCTTTATATTTTTTTCCGCCGCCAAATAGTATTTTTCCTTCTTTATTGACTATTAGTGCCCCAACAATCGGCTCCGGATATTTTTTTTCTTCGTTTCGCATAAAAGTTTTTAAATCATAAATCGAAATACTCTATACAAAATACTCGATACAAAATACGATTACCGCCGCTCCGCCCAACAACTTTTTCATGTATTTTATGAGCGATTTATTCTTGGCATATTCCATCCGCTTCGGACCGATGAGCGCCAAAAGGCCTTTTTCTCCTGATTTCGTGCGGTACGGCGACACCATCATCGAACAATTGGAAATTTCCTTGATCGGATTTTCCTTGCCGATGAAAATTTTCACCTCATTATCGCGCAAATTTTTCACCAGACTGTCGAATTTTTCATCGATATAATCCAGCGTTTCCGCAAGGCGGCACAAATCGTCCATTTCCCGAAACTCCGGCTCGTCAAGAAGTTCTTTCATTCCAAAATCGTCGAATTCGTCTTTCACCCCGCTGATCGCCAAATTGCCGGAAAGTCCCGACAAAAGCTTGGCCGTGGTCCTGGTCAGGCGCGTGTTTTTTGCCTGCATTTTCAAAAGTTCCGCCTGGAGTTTTTTCTGTTCCTGCTTCGAAAGCTCTTTGTCAGGCATTATCTTCTCGACGAAATAGCGGTATCCCCTGTCCGTCGGGATTCTTCCCGCGCTGATATGGGGCTGATGCAGATATCCCTTGTCTTCCAAGTCATTCATTTCCGCCCGGATCGTCGCCGGACTCAAGTCGAACTTGTATTTCCCCGCCAAAACTTTCGATCCCACCGGCACCGCAGTTTCCGTATATTCCTTCACCACAACCGACAGAATCTTTTTTTGCCTTTCCGTAAGCATAAAATCATTATATTATCCCTTTTAGCACTCGTCAAGTCCGAGTGCCAATTGCTATTCTATAATACTCAAAAAGTATGTCAAGTATTTCAACATCCTGCCTGCCCCTCCCCTAGAAAGGGGAGTGGGTCAAGTATTTCAATCCCCTGCTCCGAGAATTGATTATAGTGAAATATTACAATATTAAATGTTCCATTCATTGCAATAAACGAAAACCGGACATAAAGGTCCGGTTAACGTGGTAATATCTTTTTATAAAACTATTGTATATATAATATCGAACTTTGACTTTTGATACCTTTTTGCCATATTTTTCCGAATTTATTCCTGTACGTCATTCTCAAGTCATATGCGCCAGTGGGGTTTTTCCCATACTTCCAGGTCGCTCTCACTATCAAATCCTCGCCTCTGTTTTTGACCCGGTTAATTTTGCATCGTTTTCCGCTTATATAAACTTTCACCCAGCTTTTCTTGGCTTTTTTCGAAAGATTAAAGTCATGAAAAACAAAGTTTATGCTCCTTTTGGATTTTTTCTTCGGGCCATAGGCCAAAACGGATGGATCAGCAGTCGCAACCAATTGCTCCGGGGATTCTGAAACGGCTTTCTGGATAGTGAATACAATTGTTGTCGCGTCTCCTTCAGAATCGTTTACGGTAAGAGTATGCTCGCCTTCGGAAGAAATGGTCTCGCCGGACATGATTGAACCGCCGTCAAGATACGCGCTTACTGCGGAAAACGTCGGGGTAACATCATGATCATATGTAGCTCCGTTTGAAACGCCGTCTATGGACGGATAGGTTATGTTTAGATCGACAACAAGAATTCTTGATGCGGAATAATTGGCGACAAGCAACTTGTTGTTTCTCGTCGCCATGCCCATTTGCGTGGAAAGCCCCATTCCTGTGACGATTGTGTTGGCGCTCGCGTTTGACGAAGCAGGTATTGTATCAAAGACCGTCAGGCGATTATTTGATGTATCGGAAATAATGAATTTACTGCCTCGCATATGCACATCGGTCGGATAGCTGACAGTATTTGCCGCCGCAGATCCTCCTTGATTTGAAGACACACCACTCCAGGAAGACTGTCCGACAACATAGTTCGCCGAAGCGCCTGCATTTGATGGCATTGCGCTATATATCAATACCCGATTATTGAGATTATCCGCGATTATCAAGTTTGTGCCGTTTGTGTATACCCCTCGCGGATAATTGAGGGTATCCGCCGCAGCGCTTCCTCCCTGATTGTCGTCGCAGGAAGTCATGTTGTGCTGGCCGACAACAACGTCGGCGGCAGCGTTCAGCGCGGAGGGAATTGAATTGAATATCAGCACTCGATTATTTCCCATATCGGAGATAAACAATTTTGATCCGGACGCAAAAATTCCAGAAGGTCCATTGAGCCTGTTGGAATCAGCAGCGGATGGCCCGTAGCCGCGGTTGGCATCGCCACTCACAAAATCTCCCTGGCCGACGACCACATTCGCGCTCGCATTGTTTGCATATGGAATAGAGTTATATATGAGAACACGATTATTGCCGGTATCGGAAATATACACCTTTGTGCCATCGCAATAGACTCCTCCAGGAGTAAACAGAGTCGAAGCAGTCGGTGCGGACAAGCCCTGGTTGGCCTGGGTGCCGCTCAATGAGGCCTGTCCAATAACGTAATCAGCCGTCGCTCCGGCAGAAGTCGGTATCGAGTTATATATAAGGACGCGATTATTGCTGTAATCGGCTACAAACATTTTCCCGTTGCATGTCGCGACATCCCAGGGCTGGTTTAACGATGTGCCCGTCGCTCCTAAAGTCAAGTACGAAGACGTATTTATTGAGTCGAAAATAGCCTGGCTATTTTTAGCCGGCATTAAAAAAAACACAAATAGCGCAACCAGAAAGAAAATAAGGAAATTCCCCTTTCTTTTATGAGCATCTTTTTTATTCATTTTATTTTTGGAAAGTTTTTTAGCGCTGAATTTTATTATAGCACAGTTGAGAAAAAATTTGGAAAATCATACGGTTATTTCGGAAAACGGACTTCGAATCAAAATATTGATTTGGCCCCGATTTGATTTCATTTCAAAGGATCATTTCCTCCGCTTGACCATGGGTGGCAGCGAACAATTCTTTTGAGTCCGATCCAGCCGCCTTTCAAAACGCCGTATTTTTCAATTGCCTGATAGGTATATTCGCTGCAGGTCGGATGAAACCGGCAAATCCGCTCGGAGTAAATAAATGAAAAAAAACCTGTATCGAGCGACAGATATTTTTGGTACCAGCGGATCATTTTCAAGATTATTCTTTTCATGGTATAATAATAACATCCAAAATCGAATTGTCATATTCCCACCGCAGGCGGACAGAAGCGCAAAATTCATAATTTTTACCCCGACTCGCAGGCGTCGGGGCGCAAAAAATAAAATGAAACAAGTTGAAACAAAAAAAGTAACTTGGATTGATTTTATTGAGCCAAGCGCCGATGAAATCCTCCTTTTGAAAAAACTCAAAATCCATCCTTTAGCGCTAGAAGAATTCACGATGCCTTCGGCTCGTCCCAAGGCCAGTATTTATGGAAAATGCCTCTATCTTACACTGCATATCCCGCTTTTTGACAAACTCAACCGCCGGACATTTCCTAGTGAACTCGACATTGTGATAACGGACAAATATCTGATAACCGGACACGACCAGGACATATACCAGCTTCGTGAATTTTTCAGGAAACTGCAAAAAAACATCAAATTGCGGGAAAAATTCATGAGCCAGTCGCCCGGATACCTGCTCTATTATATCGTCGAGATGCTTCTTGAATCCTGCTTTCCGAAAATCGACCATATAAACAAGAATCTTGACCGCATAGAAGAAGAAATTTTCAAGGGCAACGAAAAAGAAATGCTTCATGAAATATCTTTCGCCAAAAGAGACATTCTCAATTTCCGCCGAACCCTGAAACCTCAAAAATCCGTTTTGGAATCGCTCGCCAGGGATCATTTCCCCAGCCTGGAACCGGAACTGCAAACATATTATCAGGATCTCATAGGAACCAACATCCGCGTCTGGAGCGCGCTCGAAAACGCCAAAGAGACCATTGAATCGCTTGAAGAAACGAATGACGCCCTGCTTTCTGACAAGCTGAACCACACCATGAAAGTCCTCACTGTTTTCAATGCCATAATGCTTCCAATGACAGTGATTTCGAATATTTTGGCCATGAGCGCACCAATTCCTTTCGGACATAACGCAAACGGATTTTTCATCTGGATTGGCATCATGCTTTTCGTTTCCGCAATTACTATCGGGTTTTTCAAGTGGAAGAAGTGGATATAGGAAATATTATTAAGTAATAAGCTTAAAATAATGACGCGAAAATCGAAAATATTAACATATTTTTTGGCAATATTTTTACCATACTCTTCATTTGCCTGTGCTGGTTCACCATCTCTCTTTGAGAGATTGCCATTGCCGCTTTTCTTTATCGGAGTGATTTTCCTTCTACTTTCTTTTTTTATTAAAAGGAAAAATGAAAAAATATCAAAGCTGTTTATTATTTTATTTTCTTTACTTACCGCAATTTCATTAGGGATAAGTTATATGGGAGTTGCGACCTTCTTTCTCTTGTGGTTTTTCTCTCTGCCTATTATTTTAATACTATTTCTCTTATATATAACTTCGAAGTCATATAAGGGGAAAAACCAAACTATCCATAATATATGTTTCTCTCTTTTTATAATTCTTGGTTTGATTGTCTTGTATTTCATGATAGCAGCTTCATCGTCAATGCTTGGCTGCTCCAATACTACATTCTAACTAACACATTTTATTTTCATTGACTTTTATATAAAAGATCCTATTATATAATCACTTAACAACTTCAAAAGCCACGGCGAAGAAGCGTGCGCTTCGTTTCCTCCGACGTAACGTCGGAGAGGCTCGGGAAGGAAATTCCAAAGAATAGTAAAATCCCGCGGGTAGGCCCGTAACAGCTTGTCCCTCACCACTTTTGCATAAATGCGACCATTTTTTGATAATATTCGAAAAATTCAGTGCAAAAGTGGTGGGGGATGAATAATTAAGTGTCGCGTTATGCGACAACCGAGGTGGAACCACGGGCAGTTTTGTACAAGCTCCTCGTCCTCGCAAAGTACAAATAGTATTTTCCGAAGACAGGGAGTTTTTTATTTTAAAAATCAAATAACTAATTTCGACATTTACTCTAATACTTGGTAGTATTGAAATCTATGTCGACTAATCATTATGAACAACGTACTCGAACTCATCGGCAATACGCCAATCGTGCGGATCAATAAGCTGAATTCCAATCCAAGGGTGAATATTTTTGCCAAGCTTGAAGGGCAAAATCCCGGCGGAAGCATCAAAGACCGGATTGCCCTCAAAATGCTTGAACAGGCGGAGAAAGAAGGCAAACTTTCAAAAGGAAAAACGATTATCGAAGCTACTTCGGGAAACACCGGAATCGCATTGGCTATGATCGGAGCGATTAAGGGTTTCGCCGTGGAGATTGTTATGAGCGACGCAGTTTCGGTTGAAAGAAGGAAAATGATTGCCACTTTCGGAGCGAAGATAACCTTGACCGACGGAAAAATGGGAACCGACGGCGCGATCAAAAAAGCCAGGGATCTGGTCGCAAATTTTCCGGAAAAATACTATTACCCGGACCAATTTTCAAACAATAACAATATCTTGGCGCACTATGAAACGACGGCCGTCGAAATCTGGAAGCAAATGAAGGGACAAATCGATTATTTTGTCGCCGCTATCGGAACATCAGGGACTTTGATGGGCGTCGGGAAATTTTTGAAGCAAATGAATCCGAACATAAAAATAGTCAGCGCCGAACCGGTGAGGGGCCATTATATCCAGGGCCTCAAGAACATGGAAGAAGCCATCGTTCCTGCCATATATGACCGCGAACATTTGGATGACATCATCATGGTTGAAACCGAATCGGCATTTGAAATGGCCCGCCAAGTCGCCCGAAAAGAAGGAATCTTCTGCGGTATGTCATCCGGAGCGGCGATGCACGCTTCCCTTGAAATAGCCAAAAAGATAACGTCAGGAAATATCATTACGATTTTTCCGGACCGAGGAGAAAAATACCTGAGCACTTCACTTTTTAACCAGATAAGTTAGTATATAGGTATGCTAAAGCTTTATAACACGCTCACGAAACAAAAGGAGGAATTCAGACCCGTAAACAAGGGGAAAGTTTCCATTTATACCTGCGGGCCGACAGTTTATTACTTTGTGCATATCGGCAATTTGAGGGCCTATATGCTTGGGGACATTCTGCGCCGTTACCTTGAATATTCCGGCTATGAAGTCAGGCACATTAAAAATATCACTGACGTTGGCCATCTGACCGAAGATGACATCGCGCAGGGAGATTCGGGAGAAGACAAGATCAGTAAAGCCGCGCTTCGGGAGAAAAAAACGCCCAAAGAGATCGCCGATTTCTATACCGATTATTTTTTGGATACCGAAAAAGAATTAAACATCCTGCCCGCCCACTATTTTCCGAAAGCCACCGCCCATGTTCCGCAGATGATCAAAATGATCGGGACCTTAATCGAAAAAGGCCACGCTTACGAGAAAAACGGCAATGTTTTTTTTGACGTAACCAGCTTTCCTGATTATGGAAAATTATCCGGGAACACTTTGGCCAACCTGAAAGTGGGAGCCCGCCTTGAAGAGCATCCTGACAAAAAGCATCCCTGGGATTTCGCGCTCTGGCTCAAAGCCGACCCGAAACATCTTTTGCAATGGGAATCTCCCTGGTCGCGGGGCTATCCCGGCTGGCATATCGAATGCAGTGCCATGAGCACGGAGTATCTGGGAGATACGATAGACATCCACACCGGCGGAGAAGACAATATTTTTCCCCATCACGAAGCCGAAATAGCGCAAACCGAAGGGTGCACGGGGAAAAAATTCGTGAATTATTGGCTGCATTTGAGGCATTTGTTCGTCGATGGTGAAAAAATGTCCAAATCCAAAGGAAATTTTTATACTCCACAGGATATCCGGAAACATGGCTTTGATACGATGCATCTTCGCCTTTTATATCTGTCTTCCCAATACCGTAAAAATCTCGATTTCTCCTGGCAAGCGATGGAGCAGGCAAAGACAAACTATGCGAGAATAAGCGAATTTATCCAAAAGCTGGAAGAATACTCTTCCGATATAAAACCGACTATTGCTGAAGAAAAATTTTGCCAAAAGCACATTTCAATGTTCGAAGAAGCAATGGATGATGATCTCAATACTCCCCTTGCCCTTTCCGCGCTTTATGACATGATCACGCACACAAACAAGAAAATATCTTCCGGAGAAATGAACGCAGAAAAAGCCGCCAAAATACTTACGACATTCAGAAAAATGAATAAAGTTTTTGGATTGCGCTTCCCAGAAAAAGATACCAAGATTCCGAAAGACGTGGTAATATTGGCCGAGGAACGTCAAAAATCCCGGAAAGACAAGGATTTCCAAAAAGCGGATGAATTGCGGAAAGAAATCGAAAAAAAGGGATACGTTGTCGAAGATTTAGGAAGAGATTATAAAATAAAAAAGAAATAATCTTCCTTAATTTTTACTTTTTCATTTTTAATTTTTAATTTTATTATCATGGGCTTCTTCGACTTCTTGAAGAAAACAGGGGTGGTAAAATCCGGAGGGCAAACCTGGAAAGGCGACGCCAAAGATCGCCCGCTCGACGACCCGGACCAAACTCAGAAAATGGCCGACCTTGACCGGGAAATCAAAGATGCATCCGACAACACTCCTAGCAACGACAGCGGATCATCAAGCTGGTAGAAATAAAAAAGCCCCGGGCATTCTAGCCGGAGCTGGTTGATTCTCTTGCTTTAGGCAAGTTACCAGTCGATTCCACAAAAGAAATCGCCGGATTTCAACGAAAACACTTTCAGGATTCTTCTTAGTGTTCCCAGCGATGTATTTCGCCACTCTGTCTCTATCTGGGACACGCAGCTTGTGGATCTGCCAATTTCTTGGGCCAGCTGACCCTGGGTCATTCCCCGAGCCTTCCGCAGTTGCCTTATTTTTTGGCCGACTGTCGTAAGCATCTGCACTGATTCAGGATGCGAACTTTTTTCAGTCATTATTCCTCCTTTAGTTCTCTTCCGATGCGCACAGATCCTTGGATGATTTTTTTCAAAAGAGCGTTTACCGCCTCGCTTTTCCCGACGGACAAAGAATCGAGAAAATCCAAGGTTTCAAGATCGCCCAGTTCGAGCGGAATGTCCCCGAGAACTTTATACTTACCGGAATAAGTTTCGAAAATCCTCCTTTGGATGGCCGAAATCGATCCGTCTTCCCTTTCAAAAATGACAAGATTGAAATCCCGCATTTCCTCCTCCTCTGCCAGAAGAACTGGTATTATTTGGTTTCTGTGGATATTCTGTTGCTAAAGTCCCTTATCCTAAAAGATAAACAGGTCTTTGTCAAGTATCGCCCCGGCGATTTCTCTGATATAATACTCTCGCAATGCCTAAAGAAAAATCCACAAAATTCAATCTCGGTGAGGCCCGGGTTCCGCCCCAGAATATCGAAGCTGAGATGTCTGTGCTTGGTTCTCTCATGCTTGATAAAAACGCGATAATAAAAATCGCCGATCTGGTTAAGGCGGAAGATTATTATAAGGACGCCAACCGCCTCATTTACGAAACAATGCTCGAGCTTTATGAAGAACGGGAGCCGATTGATGTTTTGAGTCTTTCTAATAAACTCGAAGAAAAGAAACAATTGGAAAGCGTAGGCGGTTCAAGCTATCTGACCGAGCTGGTCAATTCCGTCCCGACCGCCTCGAATGTCGTCCACTATGCCAAAGTCGTCCAAAAAAAATCCCTGCTCCGGAAACTGATCACTGCCGCTTCGGATATTGTGGAACTCGGCTATCAGGAAGCCGAAGATGTGGAAAAGGTCCTCGATGAGGCCGAGCAAAAACTCTTTAAGGTTTCGCAAAAATACGTCAAGGCCGATTTCATTCCGATAAAAACCCACCTCGAAGCCGCTTTCAACCGGATCGATGAACTTCACAAAGGCGATCGGGACATTCGCGGCGTTCCGACCGGATTTTATGACCTCGATAATATCCTCGCCGGACTTCAAAAGTCCGATCTGGTCATTCTGGCCGCCCGTCCCAGCATCGGAAAAACAGCCCTGGCTCTCGATATCGCGCGCAATGTTGCAGTCAAAAACAAGACTCCTGTCGGAATATTCTCCCTTGAAATGTCATCCGACCAACTGATTGACCGGATGCTGGCAGCTGAATCGAAAGTCGATGCCTGGAGGATCCGGACAGGAAAGATGAGGAGTTCCGGAGAAGAAGATGACTTTCAGAAAATTGGAGAAGCTATGGGAGTGCTTTCTGAAGCTCCGATTTTTATCGATGACAGCGCCCGCGCCAACGTGATGGAAATGAGAACTCTTGCTCGCCGCCTTCAGGCCGAGCATAATTTGGGACTCATAATCATCGACTATCTGCAACTTATGGAAGGTCGTTCCAGCGACAACCGGGTTCAGGAAGTTTCGGAAATTTCCCGCTCGCTCAAAGGACTCGCGCGCGAGCTTAATATTCCGGTTCTGGCCCTGTCCCAGCTTTCCCGCGCCGTTGAAAACCGGTCTCCTCAAGTCCCGAAACTTTCAGATCTTCGCGAATCGGGATCAATCGAGCAAGACGCTGATGTAGTGATGTTCCTCTATCGGGAAGACCGCGAAAAACCGGATACGCCGAACAAAAATGTGATCCAGGTTATCGTAGCGAAACACAGAAACGGACCCTTGGGAACCGCATCATTATATTTCAACGACACAGTAACAAGCTTCTCATCGCTTGAGAAAAAACACGGCGAAAATTAAAAGCGAAAAACTAAAATGTAAAAGTAGCAGCTGAAAGCTAAAGGAATTATTTTCTCTGATTACTCTTAGCTTTTAGATCTTAGCTCTCGGTTTTATTTTGTTTCCTAAATCTTTCCAAAAACTGATCAATCATTTTTCCACCCTTCCTTCCGTCGGCCCCAAAATGGCCGAACGGCTTGTTCTGCATTTATTCAAACAGGATCAGGAAAAACTGGATGATTTCGCCAATACGCTGAAAGAGCTGAAATCAAAAATAAGCTTTTGCTCGGAGTGTTTTAATATCTCCGAAAACGGCTTATGCTCGATCTGCCAGGATAAAAAACGCGATCGGAGCTTGATATGCGCCGTAGAGGAACCGCTCGATGTTATCGCTATCGAAAAAACAAGGCTGATGAGAGGGCTATATCATGTTATCGGCGGGACAATCAGCGCTCCGGTAGATAAGATAAACGATCTAAAAATCAAGGAACTCATCAATCGGTTGAAAAAGGACGAAATAAGGGAAGTTATGATTGCCACCAATCCGACTACTGATGGCGAGGCCACCGCGCTATATCTGGCAAGACTGATAAGACCCCTCAACATAAAGATAACCCGCCTGGCTCGCGGACTGCCCACTGGCGGGGATATCGAATATGCCGACGAAGCGACTTTGTGCGGCGCGATCGAAGGGAGAAAAGAAATATAATCCGATGGATAAAAATTTGATAATTGGATATTTTCTCTTTTCCGAAAAATAATCCACAAAAAAACAGGCTTTTTGTGCCTGCTTTTTTCTTGGTTTATATTTTCACTATCTCCACTTCCGTGATCAATTGACGATGACCGAATTTTACCTTATATCTTTTCTTTGCCTTATGTTTGATTCCTGTAACTTTCTTGGCTTTCCCTTGTTTTAATATTTTTCCTTCAACACTTGCGCCATCAACCAAAGGCGTGCCGATTTTTACGCTTTTTTCGTCTCCTAAAAATAAAATCTCGGAAAAAGTTATCTTATCCCCTTCTTTTCCTTCAAGCTTTTCTACCTTGACTTTATCCCCTTCTTTGACCAAATATTGCTTCCCGCCGGTTTTAATAACTGCCAACATATATGTTTCTTATAAATTACCTGTATAGACTATTATATTTGAGCTTTTGCGTCAAGACAAAAGCCAAAATAAATTGGTATTTATCCCAGGGCAAACCCTGGACCCTGTCGGGTTCCGCGGCAAGCCGCGGGGTATTTACCACTTTGATGTCATCACTTGCTCGGAAATGGAAATAAATTTCCATTTCTCTCGCTTCGCTCGACAATAAACTAACGGCATTTTCAAATCATTGAATCCGCCTTCAGATGCTTTTTTACTGCAGTACCGCCTTCACTTCCATCTCCTTACCATCCCTGATAATTTTCAGGCTGACCTCGTCTCCCTCTTTATACCTTGAAATGAGGTAAGCCAGATTTTGGCCGGAATTCACTTCTTCCCCGTTTACGCCCACAATGACATCCATTATTCTTATGCCAGCTTTTTCCGCCGAACTTCCGGAAATAACAGCTAGTCCCTGCTGAAGACTCGGCGAATACACCAGCGCGCCATGATCGTTTCCTGCGCCAAGATATGCCAATTCCTTCGTTAAGGAGAGATAATACAAACCCAATCTTCCCCGGACCACGCTCCCCTGCTCTATAAATTTGTCGACGAGATATTTGATGTGATTAACCGGCACGATAAAATACTGCCTTTTTTCATCTGTTTTTTCAGCTCCTAAAATTCCGATGACATCTCCATTGAAATCAGTTGCTATTCCCCCGATCATGTTTTCCTCTTTTCCGTCCGGCAAATAAATGTCCGAAAAGAAAACTCCCTGCAATTTTTCCGATACCGGCACTGGACCGCCGATCGAATAATCCTGGGCTAAGAGGCTGATAAGTCCCGATTTGAAAACATCCTGCGAATTATTCCCGCCTTTTCCCACTAGTATTATCTTGGCCCCGACTTTGATATCTTCCGGAGCGATAAAAGACGCCGCCGAAAGGTTTTCTACTCCATCCAATTTGATAAAAGCCAGATTCGTAAATGGGTCAACGGAGAGCAATCTCCCTTCGTAGCCAGATCCGCTATCCGTGAAAACCTTGTATTTCGCCTGATCTTCTATGATTGCGCTTTTATAAGTAATCACCAGGCCGTCAGCCGTAACAATTAGGCCGCTTCCAATTTTATATGAATTTTCGTCAAGTCCGAATTTTGAAAAATTCTTAGCATCTTTTTTCTGGGAAACAATCTCGACCACGCTGGCCGCCGATCTATTGGTATAGCGGGAGACTGTCTGCTCTTCACTGACCGTCACCTGCTCGGTTTTATTCACCATAACGACATTTTCGGTCGCTTTTTGGAACAGCCTGTACTTCCCGACCCATTTGACCGTAGTCAGGTAAGGAAAAAGATAGCGGTCGATTATAATAAGGCTTATTCCGCTAACTACGAAAATAAAAATAACAAAAAAGACAAACCTAAATAATTTTAGGCTTTTTCTGGATTTTCTCCCTGGATCATTGTTATTCGAATACTCTGACATTTTTTCAAACAGACGCTTAGGCTGCCGGATACCATTTAGCGCTCAGAAGCAGAATGGCCACCATAGCAAATAAAAAAAATACATTAGACAGAACTTTTTGAGTGGTCAGTTTTTGCAAAAAATAGTTTCGCACCAAATCCCACCCGGAATAATATACTATAAGGGCGACAGCCGCCGTTGTCAAGTATCCAAACGGCCAAAAATCCTGCACCCAGATAGTTCCCGCCATCAGATAGGCCAGAAAAACGGAGTATAAGAATCTTTGATATCCGTTAATCTTCAGCTGATTGACTGCAATTGACGCGTAGGCGACAAAAAAAGAAGCGGCTGCGAAAATTAACATAATTTGCCACGCTGACATATCGAACCAATTGACATAAAGACCATAACTAGAGGCAAAAATACAAAACAGGGTTGCTAACGCTCCTAAATTTAACATTGCTTTAGCAGTCTGGTCATTTTCATATTTTCGAAGGCGATAGCTTCCTAGGATTACCAGATAAAAAACTCCAGTTGAAAGGATTATAAAAGCCTTTTTTTGTGCAGGTGAATCTATAAGAGGCAAAAGAAAAACCGAACCCAGAGTAAGAAGGATGGGAATAATAAAATAGATAAGCCTCTTGGTAATAATCTTCACCCCAATCAGTAAAACAACGGCAAAGCCGATACCGATCCAAAAAAACTGATCCGGCAGGCTATAAGCCAACCATAGACTGGCAAGATAAAGCAGTGTCAGAAAAAATACTCCGAATTCCCAAATCATAAATTCTCGATTGCGGCTAATTAATAACAATTTTCTCGTCTTTGACGCCGACTTTCACCTTATCCCCGTCCTTTATTTTTCCTTCAACGATCCGAAGCGCCAGTTCATCCAAAACCATATTCTGAATGGAGCGCTTCAGCGGCCGCGCCCCGTAAACCGGATCGAAACCGACGCGCGCAAGCAGATCCTTGGCATCGGACGTGATCGAAAGCTTTATATCCTTTTCGGCCAATCTTTTCCTGACCAAATTAAGCTGCAGGCCAACAATTTTCTCAATCTGCTGAGTTCCCAGCGGATGGAAAATGATTATTTCATCAAGACGATTCAGAAATTCCGGCTTGAACTTTTCCCTGAGAGACTGCATAACTCGCTCCTTCATCTCATCTTCACGCAAAATCGCTTCCTTTATTTTTCCGTCCCGAAAACCAAAATCCTGCATCTTGTGGATGATGTCCGACCCGACATTCGAAGTCATCACAATCACGGTGTTTTTGAAATTGATCATCCGCCCCTTGGCATCGGTCAATCGGCCGTCATCCAGAATCTGGAGCAAAATATTGAAAACGTCAGGATGAGCTTTCTCGATTTCATCGAACAGAATCAGGCTATATGGCCGGCGGCGAACTTTTTCCGTAAGCTGGCCTCCCTCCTCATGTCCGATATATCCCGGGGGGGAACCAATCATCTTCGCGACACTGTGCTGTTCCATATACTCGCTCATGTCTATCCTAATCATAGCATTTTCATCGTTGAACAGAAACTCCGCCAATGCCTTTGCCAGTTCCGTCTTCCCGACTCCAGTTGGACCAAGGAAGATGAACGATCCAATCGGCCGATTTTCTTCACTGATTCCGGATCTTGATCTTCTGAGAGCATTCGCAACCGCTTTTATGGCCTCTTCCTGTCCGACAACTCGCTTTGCCAAAGCCTCTTCCGCTTTTACCAGTTTTTCCATTTCACTCATAAGCATTTTGGAGACCGGAATGCCTGTCCAGCGCGAAACAACGCTGGCGATATCTTCCTCTTCTATTTCTTCTTTGAGTATCGGGCTCTCGCTCTGGATTGCCGTTAGTTTCTTTTGCTCGACCCTGATTTTCTTTTCGAGCTCGGGAATCCTGCCATAGCGTATTTCAGCGACTTTTGCGAGTTCTCCCTGCCGCTCCAAAATATCCGATTCGCTTCGCAATCTTTCCATTTCGCTCTTGTGCGACCTGATATTTGTTATCAGGTCCTTTTCACTCTTCCATTGCAACTTCCACTTATTCACCTTTTCGTTGATATCGGCTAATTTCTTGTCGATTTCTTTGAGTTTTTCCTTGACGCTTTTGTTTTTTTCGGCTTTGAGCGCTTCTTTTTCAATCTCCAGCCTTCTTTTCTGCCTCTCTAGATCATCAATTTCAGCCGGCAGGCTGTCGATTTCCATTCGAAGCGAAGAAGCTGCCTCATCAATAAGATCAACGGCTTTGTCTGGCAAATTTCGATCGGAGATATAGCGGTTAGAAAGATTGGCCGCCGCGATTATCGCCCCATCGGTAATTCTAACTCCGTGATGAACTTCATATTTTTCCTTGAGTCCCCGAAGGATAGCAACGGTATCATCGACGCTTGGCTCGGTTACATAAACCGGCTGAAATCTTCTTTCGAGAGCCGCGTCTTTTTCGATGTATTTCTGATATTCCTTGAGCGTTGTCGCGCCAATGGCCCGGATGTTCCCTCGGGCAAGCGCCGGCTTGATCATATTTGAGGCATCCATCGCTCCTTCTATCGCGCCCGCTCCGACCAAGGTATGGAGCTCATCGATAAACAGAATATACCGGCCGGCTGCTTTTTCGATCTCGTTGAGAACCGCCTTGAATCTTTCTTCGAATTCTCCGCGAAATTTCGAACCGGCAAGGAGAAGTCCCAGATCAAGCATTAAAACATCTTTTCCTTTGAGGTTTTCCGGAACATCTCCCGCGACGATTCTCTGTGCCAGACCCTCAACTATCGCTGTCTTTCCCGTTCCGGCCTCTCCGATAAGCACGGGATTGTTTTTCGTGCGGCGCGTCAGGACTTGCATGATGCGGCGGATTTCTTCCTCACGGCCAATGACCGGATCAAGTTTTTTTTCGGCTGCATCTTTTGTGAGATTGATTGTATATTTCTCCAGAACCTGGTATTTTCCCTCAGGCATCGGACTGTCAACTCGCTGGTTCCCTCGGACATTTTTCATAATCTTTGAAACTTTTTCACTGGTTATATTGTTCTCTTCCAAAATCTTTTTTGCACGGCTGGAAACATGAAACAGCGCCAGAAGCAGATGTTCCGTGCTCACATATTCATCCCCCATTTTTTCAGCCTGTTTGAAAGCCTCGTGGAGAACTGTTGCCATCTCCGAAGAAAGGTAAAACTGGGGCGTACCCGTAACCTTTGGAATCTTTCCGATTTCGGACAGGATTTTTTCCTTTATCTTTTCCCTGTCGACTTCGAGCTTGTCCATGATCGTCGGAACGATGCTTTCGCTTTGGCCCAAAAGGGCGTAAAGAAGGTGCAGAACGTCCACTACGTTCTGCTGCTGGCTTTGGGACATCTGCTGGGCCCCTTGAAGAGCTTCTTGTGATTTTAGGGTAAGTTTATTTAAATCCATATTTTTCAATATTTTACTGGTCTTTTGGCACTCTCTTCTGTCGAGTGCTAATTTATATTCTACACTAGTTTCTACGCAAGTCAAGCCAAAAAGTTTCCTCCGGAACAATGTTACTATATCAAACAAAAACCCCCTCCGTAAAGAGGGGGGGGTTCAAGCTGTTACTCTTGTAATTTTCTAAATTCTAATCCTCCGCGGGTGTGTTTTCTTCGTATTTAAATGTAGATAACATTGGTATAAAATATTTTTCATAATCATATCCCTTGTCTTTCGGATCCAATGAAGTCCACATAAAATAATAAAATCCTTTTTTAGTTTTCAAAAAAAGATTTAGATTTTGACTTCTGTTGCTTTTGTCCGAATCCTTTTTCACTAGAGTTTCATTTTTCACACCCTCAAAATTTCGATAATAATACCTATCAACGTCGGAATAATAAAGAATTGAATCACCCGGATTGGAGAGCTCTGCTTGATAAGCGTTTTCAACAACATCCTTATATTTATCCACGTCATCAAAAAAGAAAACTTTCAGCTCAGCCCCCTCTTCAAATGAAAATTGGCAGCAATCAGACTTTGAAATTGACACGACTCGTTTTGCCTTCAAATCTTTTTTTGGAAGAGGTGTATATTCCGTATCATCCTCAGAATCGTCAACATAGAAACCAAGGGGATATTTCATCTCAAATCCGAACTGGTCATTCCTATATGATTTCCATCCATCTGTTTCCTCACTGAAATCCTCCCGGGTTATTAGATAATTCACGTTATCCGGCCTTGCTAAACTATTGGGTTTCTTTTTCCCCTTTTCCGAACTAACAGAGGTGGAAAAATTTTGTTTCGTTATATATCCCTTGGGTACCGAAAAAAATATCAATCCGATTAGAAACAAGCTAGCTGAGACGATCACCGCAATTCCCACACCGGTTGAAATTTGTTTATTCATTGTTTTTTGATTTTTATTTATTTCGAATATTTTTTTACTGAAATTTTATTTTTCTTTTTTAAGTCTTTATAGGCAACATACGGCTTATTCGATCCTGGAGGAAATGCTATTTTATTAAAATATCCACTGCCGAAACTCTTTCCAACATTTACCCAACTTGAACCGTTGAATTTCATGACTCTTCCTTCATACGATCTCGACTTGCCGGTTCCGCTTTGAAATGACACGTAGGGTTCGGAGGTTGATGGATTGAATGCAAGAGATACATAATCAGCCTGCCGGGAAGTAAATGCCGCATTGCCTATATTTTCCCAACCGGACCCGTTGAATTGTTTTACAGTCAACTTATAACCATTTGCCTCGTCGGAATAAGCAACATAAGGTTGATTGGTCGAGGGATTGATAGCGAGCGAAATATATTCAGCGGAAGCGCCGCTAATCCCTTCACTGCCAACAACATCCCAAGTCGAATGTATATCACTTGCCGAACCCAAGTATTTCAAAACGGTAACTTTGTTTGAAAATTCATGCTCCGTACATGCGAGGTATGGCGTTCCGTTTGCGTCAAAAGCAAGCGACGGATGGTATTCATCATAAGAAGAAAAGTTTGTACTTCCAATAATTTCCCAATCACTTCCGTTAAATTTCATCACACGAGCTTCATTTCCGTTATCACTCCATGTAAAAGCTATATACGGCTCATTAGTGGTCGGATTGAAGGCTAAATTCAGGGAAAGAGAAAGAGCGCTCACAATTTCGCCTGAGCCAACATTTTCCCAAGCAGATCCAGTGAATTTCATAACCGTTATCATGCCACTACCAGAGACTTCAAAGGCAACATAGGGAGTGCCATTTACGTCGAATGCTAAAGAAATATCCTGAATAGCAGACGGACTAAAAGCCGCACTGCCAACATTCTTCCATTTACTGCCAACAAGCTGCATTACCGTCGCCTTATCTGATCTTTTGCTATCCCGAAACGCGACATAGGGCCTTTTTGATATTGGATTGAACGTAAAAGAAACATTATCCGCTTCTCCGGCGCTGAATCCCAACTTGCCAACTTTTTTCCATGAAGCTTTTTTCGTCGCTTGAGCTGAGTTTGATAAAATCAAAGATACACCCAGAATCGCAACCGCTACAATCCCCGCTCTAGTCGAGATTTTTTTGTTGTTCATTCCGTTAGACATTTTATTTTTTCGCCAATTATTAATTTTTTGAATCGCCGTGACATTTTTGAGAAATGCTAAGGGAGAATTTACTTTATTTTCAGATAGTTGAAAGTATTCGCAGCATCAAAGTATCGTGAACAAATTATATTAAGATTAGAGTGGTTAGCATTTTATTTATAATTTCGATTTCTTCTTTTTCTGCTCCGGTTTCAGTTGCCATCCCAATCATAAATAAATTGCCTTTTACTTCAAAAAATGCAAAGACCTTTGGAATCCCATCATTCTCTTCGCCTGGAATCGAATAGACATCAGCTATTCCAATTTTCGATTTTTTAAAATTTGGTTTAGCTATGTAAGTATTTATCATTTTTATTTTTTCGGCAGGCGACACCTTGGCAATGCCCACGCTCATCACATTTGAAATATTATTTATCTTCTTTAAATCAGTTCCGACACAGCCACCTTTTGTACAATATCCATTTATACTATTGAAACGAACGACAGATAAGAAATTAAGATTAATAGGAATGCAGGGCTTAGAGTCGCTGAATTTATTCATCGGGGAATCAATTTCAAACTGGGTACGACACATTTTTTCAAGAATTTCATTTTTATTCTTATCAAAAATAAACCAGTTGTTTGGATATTTAATACTGAACTTAAATTCTTGGGTTGTGTAAGTTTTCCAATTCGATGTTGCTTCCGTTTTGGATGCGGCTTGGTCTGCTTTTTGATTTTCATTTTGGTTCCCCACATGACCTTTTAGGGATTCTTTTTGCACATTTTGAATGGGTTGCGCTACTTGCATCTGTACTTGCGGTTCTCGGCCGAACCACACAACAGCTGCGACAGCCAGTCCGACCGCCGCCACAATCGCAATCCCCACGCCAGTTGAGATTTTTTTGTTCATTTTTTTGTTTTATTTCTTATACAAAATAACCTTTTTAGAGCCCCTGACGGCAATCATACCGATATGATTTCGATAGTTGAAAATCTTATTCACGGTATATTTTTTCGGTTTTTTTATTATGACTCCGTCTTCGCTGGAAATATTTCCATCATTTCTAAGCCAATGTGCCTTGCCATCGAGAATTGTGTAGTAGGTGGAATACACATTACTTGATAGGAGATCACCGTTTTTGTATAACTTCAATCCTTCTGAATTGTTGGTAAAATATAGATTTCCATTGGAACATTTGGCATGATCCGCACGGAGCGATCCGTATTTATAAAAGGCATCTGCATAGGTCCCGTTTGTTTCTCTCGCCGGTTCACTAGTCACAACCATATCTCCGCTGCAGTGAATTTGCGATGCTAATGCAGCTCCGCCGCCGGAAACACTGCTGCTATATTCCCCCGCTGAAGAAAAAACTAAAGTTTTTTGAGCATTCGGGCAATTCAGATAGTAACTTGCGTTATATCCTATAATTTGACCGCTATACTGCAACGCATCCAGATCGCTCTCATTGTTGCAATAGGACGAAAGGGTCGAATAGGAGACTTTTTGGTTATTGAGGTAAAGATCACGATGGACATAATAAGCGTCGCTATATCCCCGATAAACAAACGTTCCGTTTGTTTCTTCCGGACCAGAGGCTTCATCATAATTAACTCCGTTATAGAAAAATCCGCCCGGTGAGTAGTTATATAAAGGATGATTCGCGATATAGTCAAGGGTAAAGTTTGACGGACCGTCATTTCTCTTCTCAATGTGTTTCGGAGGTAAGCTCATTACGAAATTACTTCCACTCTTTTTTTTCTTGGCGCTAATATAAACGGTCAGCCCATTAACATCAATGGCATCATAGATATCATAGTATATTGGCGTCAACGACTTATACTTCTTCCCCCAAGCGCCTGCAGCACTTACTTTCGATACACCGACCACACCACTGAGTACAAGACAAACAGCGACAAGAGACATTGCCAACACTTTGATTTTTTTGTTCATTTTTTTGTTTTAATTTTTATTTTTAAAATTAAAAGAATTTTCACTTTTCCAATATTTTATCACGAAATAAAAGGTAATAGCAAAAGTTTATCTATAGTCCCGAAAGCTATTTTATCTCTCCTTTTTCCCCTACCTGATCAAGTTTCACGGATAGAACTTTTGAAATGCCGTCTGCGCCCATAGTAATGCCATAAAGAAAAGACGCCTGGCGCATTGTTTCGCGGTTATGGGAAATCAGGACAAATTGCGTATGATGGGCCAGTTCCTGCAAAATCCTGCCAAGCCTTCTGGAATTTGCTTCGTCAAGAGCCGCTTCCACTTCGTCAAGAACGGCAAAAGGGGGAGGATTATTGGCGATTATCGCGAAAAGCAACGCTTGAGAAGTCAGCGCTCTTTCTCCTCCGGAAAGCATGGAAAGATTGTTTATTTTTTTTCCCGGGGGACAAGCCTTGATTTCAAGACCAACTTCCCGTCTTTCTTGCGGTTCGTCGGCAAGAACATTTTCCTCACTAGATTCAACCCCTTCTTCATTTTCGACCACTTCTTTGGCGCTCCGCCGGCTTTCAATTTTTGTTTTCGAAAGTTCAGCGCTTCCTCCGCCAAAAATAATTCTGAAATATTTCGAAAATTCTTCGTTTACCTTCTGAAGGGTTTCCTCGAAAGAATCCTTGATTTTTTCATCCATTTCTTTGATTATTTCCGAAAGTGAAACAATGGCATTCTCAAGATCGGCTGACTGACTGGTCAGAAAATCAAATCTTTTCTGGGTTTCCTCATATTCATCGATTATCATAGGATCAATCGCCCCGATTTGTTCCGACAATATTTTCAAGCGTCCGACTTCCCGATCGAGACTGTCGACATCAATAGCATCACCCTGATTTATTGTCACTTTGATCTCATCCGGGCTGGAAATTCCCATCTCATCTCTGATTTTTGCAGCGAGGTCTTCCTCTCTTACTTCAATTTTTGCCTGCCTAATCCTTATTTCATTCATCTTATCCCGGATCCCAGAAAAAGCCATCTGCTCCCGGCGAATCTCCGCTTCGAGTTCAAAATAACGGCTTCGCGAAGCCCGATCCTCCTGAAAAAGACTGTCCATATTCTTCCTGTTTTCTGACAATTTTTCATCAAAAAATGATATTTTCTGAAGTATATTTTTTCTGTCCTGTTCCAACTCCCCAACAATCTTGAGATTGATGACATTTTCTCTTTTCTCGGTAATATTTTCCTTCTTTTCCTCACTCAATTCGCGATAAAACTTATCCATTTCATTCCTGAAAAACTGGAATTCCTTTCTTATTTGTTCAATTTCCGAAAGCGTGCCGGCTTTTGAAAGCTTATGTTCCAATTGCTCATACTTTAGGCGTATTTTTTTGAATTCACCCTTGAGATATGGCAAGTCGACAGGAATTTCTTCAACAATCGAAAGGTTTTTCGCTTTTTCTTTTTCAATCTCGATTTTCGCTTCAACTATCGTCAGTGTTTTTCGGGCCTCGTTTAGCTGGGAGAAATAATCTTCTCTCTCCTTTTCCAACGCGTTCCTTCGGCTTTCGAAATCAACGTTTGTTTTGGATTCTTGCTTGATTTTCAGATCCAGATCGTCAATTCTTCTTTGTTTCTTCATTTCTTCACGCCCTGCCTCTTCTTTCTCTTCGGTGATCCTTATTTTCTCCTGAGAAATTCTCCGCCATAAAAATCCGTAGAGCAGACTTTGTTTTTCTTTGAGTTCCCGCGAGACTTCCTCTCCTTTTCGAGCCTTGTCCGATTGCCTTTTGAGCACCCGGAGATGAGGCTCGATTTCCCTTGTGAGGTCTCCCACTCTTCCAAGATTTTGGTGCGTAGAGTCCAATTTCCGCAGAGATCGCTCTTTTTTGAGCTGATACGGCTTAACCCCGGCTGCTTCTTCGATAATCACGCGCCGCTCAACAGGCGTAGCGTTCAGAACCGCGTCAGCCATTCCCTGGTTGATGATACAATAGCTTCTCTGTCCCACTCCTGCTTTTGCCAAAAGATCCGCAATATCGATAAGCCTAACTTTACTCCCGTTTATCAGGTATTCCCCCTCCCCGCTTCGGTAAATTTTCCGGGTAATCACGACTTCCTCAAACTCGATGGGTATTTTCTTGTCTGAATTATCAAAAAAAAGAGACACTTTCGCGCTCCCAAGCTGGGATTTTTTTCCGGATCCGGCAAAAATAACGTCTTCTGACTTTTTTCCGCGAATGCTCTTGAGTGACTGTTCTCCCATTGCCCATTTTATCGCGTCGGCAATATTGCTTTTTCCGCTACCGTTTGGTCCGACAATGGCGGTTATCCCGCAATTTTTTCCGTTATCCTTCACGCTGCAGGACGGTAAAAAATCCAAAACGGTTTTGGTCGCAAACGATTTGAAGCCGGTTATTTCGATTCGCTTTAAGTACATTTTTGTTTTAATTCAGAGAAGAAATATTTCGTCTCGGCGCAATATCGGGACACCAAATTTTTCATTTATTTTTTTGGTTTCCGCATTTTACCACCCTTTCGCATCCAATCCATTCTTTGCTGCTTCCCGTTGCGCCTCCTGCTTGGATGATCCTTCGCCTTGCGCGACTTCTTCGTCGTCAAGATATACCCCTACAATAAATTTTTTATCATGATCTGGACCAGCTTCGGAAATCACCCGATAATTGGGAGTTACGCCAATCTTCTCCTGGGCTTCTTCCTGAAAATGAGACTTAGGATCAAGATATAGCTTATTTTTTATCACATCCTCAAGGTTGACGACAATATTGTCCAAAATAAATTTTTTAGCGGGATCGTATCCCTGATCGATGTAAATTGAACCGATGATTGCTTCAAGCGCGTTTGCCAGAAGGTATTCCCTGGCCCTTCCCGTGTCTTTGGCCTCCCCTCGGCTCATCATAAGAAAATTTTCCACGTCAAGACCGCGCGAAACTTTCGCCAGCATATCTTTGTTCACCAGCGACGCCCGCCAGTTGGTGAGTTCGCCTTCAGGATTGGGAAAATTATTATACAGATATCCGGTTACCGCTAACTCCAAAACCGCATCCCCGAGAAATTCGAGGCGCTCGTTATGATCAAGGGGATAGCTGCGGTTTTCATTCAGATAAGAGCGATGAGTAACAGCGGTGCGGAGCAAGTCTATTTTTTTGAATTTTATCCCTATCTTTTTCTCCAACTCTTCGACATCTAAAGCCATTGTATTTCCCTACAATTGGTAATTGGGAATTGGTAATTGGGATAAATCCGAATTACAAATTACGAATTACGAATTACAGGCTGGGTTAATGCTTAAATTTTACTGACTTTTTCTTTATTATCGCTATTGCTTTCGCTCTTCTTATCACTCTTATCCTCCTTCATCGGCTCTCCCATCTCCCGGTAAATTGTTCCAAGAACACCATTAATAAAACGTCCTGAAGATTCTCCGCCGTATTTTTTGGCAAGCTCTATGGCCTCGTTTATCGCTACTTTAGGAGGAACTTCCTCATAATTTCCGAAAAGCAGCTCCTGAATTCCTAGTCTCAGAACGTTTCTGTCGACAATTGTCACCTGATCAAGCGGCCATTCAGGCGCGCACTTTTCGATCAAGGCATCAATCTTTTTCTTGTTCTTGAGAACACCTTTGACCAGCAAAAAAACGAAGGCGTCATCTTCGGCTCCCGGACCAAATTCATTGATATTGCGCTTGATGATTTCATCCGTATTACCCTCTTTGCTCCCGCGAAAATCCCATTCATAGAGACTTTGCATTGCGATGCTTCTCAAAAGGTGACGATTAGCCATAAATTATTCAATAACTATTTTTCTAAAATTAAATTTCCCAACTTTAATGACTTTGCCATTATCGGATTCGCCTAATTCATAATTATAATCTTCTATTCTCTCTCCGTCCATGGTAACTCCTCCCTGCTCAATCTTTCTTCTGGCATCGCCCTTGCTTACGGCTAAACCATCTCTCACCATCAATTCGGTAAGCAGAATTCCTTCTGAAGGAGCCGGCGAGGGCTCTGCGTCATCAGGAATTTCTTTTTCTTGCCTGGTTTTGACATAATATTCCTGCGCTTTTTTCGCCGTATCTTCTCCATAATTTATTTTCACTATCTCGTGTGCAAGTACCATCTTAAAAACACGCGGGTCTTGCTCAGAATCTTCTAACGCCGCTTTTATCTTTTTTATTTCCTCCAAAGGAATACTTGTCACCATTTCAAAGCCGATTCCTATCAATCCGTCCGTCCAGCTCATCACAGCGATATACATTTCTTCAGGCGATTGATTCAAGAAAACAGCATTACCCTCCGTTTTCCCCATCTTATTTCCAGTCTCATCCGCCAGAAGCTTCAATGTCATAACGAATTTTTCCTTGTTGTTGATAATCTTTTGAAGATCCCTCCCGACAAGCATGTTAAACATCTGATCATTTCCTCCAATTTCCAAATCCACATCCATCGCTACGCTATCATAACCCTGGGCCAACGGATATAAAAATTCATGAAGATATATCGGCAAATTCTGATCTGCCATTCTTTTTTTGAACATATCCCTTTGAACCATCTGCTGAACGGTAAAATTTGAGGCGATATCGATGATACCCTTGAAATTCAATTTATCCAACCATTCGCTATTGAACTTGATCTCGGCCGGATTATCACCGTCAAATTTCAAATATCCACTGGCTTGTTTTTTATAATCTTTTGCGTTTTCTAAAACCTCTTCGCGAGTCATTTTTTTACGTGTCGTCGCCTTATCAGTCGGATCACCGATCATTCCCGTGAAATCGCCCACGAGAAAAACAACCTCGTGTCCAAGTTCCTGAAACTGAGCAAGCTTTGAAAGCATCGCCGCATTGCCTATATGCAATGCCGAAGCGCTCGGATCGAAACCGCAATAAAGCCGGATTCTTTGTCCACTCATAAGCTTTTCTCTGAGCGCTTCTTTACTGGGAAAAATATTTTCTACCCCACGTTCTAATATTTCATCAATTTTTTCCGGATCCGTAATTATATTTTCCATTTAGCTATTCTTGAAATAAAAACCTGCCTTCTTAAGGAAGTTTTTTATTTTTTTAGTATATTCAGCCATTTTATTCCTTCTACAGAATATCATTTTCTTGTTATTATCGCAACAATAGGGCCTACAGCCCCAGCTTTCTTTTAGTCTCATCCATCTGCTCCTCCGTCAGCTGGCCGGATTCTTTCATTTTTTCCATTGTTTCCAGGATCTTATCTTTGTTTTTGGCGATATTTTCCGGACTCATGGCCTTTTGCATCAGTTTTTCTCTTTCGACCGGATCCATTTTCATTATTTTTTTCATCGCCAGACGTTGCAATAGCCCCATTTTTTGAGAATCACCGTCATTATTTTCTTTTTTCTTCCAAAACATATTCTACTTTTTAAAATTTATATCCCCCGCGTTTAATTCGAAAAGATAGCTGAAATCTCCTTCTTCGTCAATTTCTTTTTCCATTTCTTCGACTGTTTTTTCTTCTGTTTCGCTGATGTCCAGCGCTTTTAGCCCATTGACGGTCATCATTTTTATCGCCTCTTTCACTGGGACATGGGTTGGGTCATAATTCACACCTTTTTGGAGAAGCGCCGCTATTTTCCCCGCTTCCCAAATATCAAGGCGATTTGAACTGGCAGCGCCGTCCGTTCCAAGACTCACATTCACCCCGGCATCAATCAATTTGTGGATAGGCGCAATGCCAGAGCCTAATTTCAGATTGCTCAATGGGCAATGAGAAACGCTGGCTTTGGATCGAGACAAAATTTCGAAATCCTTATCGGCAAGCCATACGCAATGGGCAAGCAGTGTCTTTTCATCCAAAAGCCCTAGTTTCTCGGCGTATTCCACGGGCGTCAATCCATTTTTAGCCTTACAATCTTCGAATTCTTTCTTGGTTTCGGACAGATGGATATGAAATATGCAGCCGTGATTTCTGGCCAACTCCTTTGCCTTCACCAGATTCTTCTCCGAAACAGCATAGATTGAATGAGCAGCCACAGCTACCGACACCCAACGGCTTTTTCTGTATTTTTCGATCAAATTTTCCGTGATTTCAAGAGCTTCCCCTGGATTTTTATAACTTGGTGTGGAAAAATCGATTATTCCTTCGCCAACAAGAACATGCATTTCAAGTTCTTCTGCCGCCCGCGCAACCTCATCTTCGAAAAAATACATATCGGCAAAAACCCGAATGCCATTCTTTCTCATCTCAGATATTGCTTTTTTGGTATTTTCATAGACAAATTCCCGGGTCACTCTTTCTCTTTCCATTGGCCAGATATGATTATTCAGCCAATCTTCGAGCGCCAAATCCTCCGCCAAACCTCGAAATGCCAGCATCGCCGCGTGAGTGTGGGTATTCGCAAGGGGAAAAGAAAAGTTTTTTTTCATAAGCTTTAGATTAGCGGATTTTTTGCTTTGAATCAAATCAGTTCGAAAATTAGAAAATTCGGATATTTTCATCTGGCGCAAAGGCCAGATCCCCCCGTCAATCACCATTTTTCGGAATTGAGATAAAAAAACCGCCGGTCGGCAACCAGCGGCATGCGTGAATGATTTTTGCTAAGCCTTTTTCGCGGGCTTTTTCTTTTTGTCGAGAAAATCGGCCAGCCTTATTTTCCCATATCGACTCTCCCGGACATAAACTTTGAACCTGATATGCAAACATTTCGCGCTTTTCCTAAGATAACTCACGAACTGGGACTTGCACTCCCATAAATCCCGTTCCTTTCCATCCTCGCAGAGCATATTCCGACAAAAATTTTCCTCCGGAAGCTCCCTCGCTAAAACTTCATTAGTGTGACTGTCTAGCGGTTCAATAAACCAAGTATACGATCTTGAAAGAGCCATTTTCTCCCTCCTGTATTGACGTTATTTTCTGGAATTATGCTTATCGGATCTTTTTTTCAACGTTAGAAAAAAATTCTCTCTTCTCGGATTCCTTTTCGATCTTATCAAGCAATGTCTTAGTTAATTCTACTGGCAGGCCAGCAACATTCTCTTCTGTGCCATCAATACGGTCAATGTATTTCCGAACAAGCGGATCTTTTATCTCAAAACTACCGGCACAATTCAAGATATTCCCCTTTTTTATCAATTCATCGATTACTTCATCGGGAATTTCTTTAAAATAAACTTTGGATATATCTGTTCCTTCCAATATTTTTCCACTTTGCGTATTCACTACCACGATACCAGTGACCGCCTCGGCGACTCTATTGGCATATCTTTTCAAGGTTATTCTGGCTTCTTCGGCATCTTTTGGCTTTTCGAGCACTTTTCCTTCAAAAAAAGCAATCACATCGGCTGTTAGTAGAATGGCCGGATCTTTGATAAGCGGCCTTATCGCTTCAGCCTTAGCTCTTGCAACCAGAAGCGGTAATTCGCGATAATTATCAGTCCGAATCGATTTCTCATCAATGTCAGCTGTCACCACTTCAAAATCATAACCCATTTCACGAAGTATTTTCTGTCTTGTTGTTGACGCTGAACCAAGGATTATTTTCATTGTATTATTTCCCGCAGCACTTTTTGTATTTTTTCCCACTGCCGCAGGGACAAGGGTCGTTGCGGCCGACTTCTCCGCTTTTATTGACGATTGGCTGCTGTTTTTTTTCTCCGTCTTCACCGCTCATTTCCTTGGCTGCGCCAAATTGAACCGGCGCTTCTTGAGCGCCCTGATATTTTGCGTCTTCCAGGATGCTTTTTTGCGGAGCAGGTTCTTCTTTTATCACCCCAACTTTGAAAATAGTTGTCACAACCGCGTTCCGAATGCTCGCCAAAAGATTCTGGAAAAGCAAATATCCTTCTTTTTTATACTCCACCAGGGGATCACGCTGACCGTAACCACGGAGGCCAATTCCGTCACGCAGATAATCCATATCATCCAGATGATTCATCCAAAAGGTATCTATTGAGCGAAGATAAATTGCCCGCTCGATCTGACGCATGATTTCAGGGCTGATTTCCTGCTCTTTCTTCCCATAAACTTCCTTGGCTAAACCTTTCAAATATTCAATCAACTTGCTTATCTTTTGGGCATCATTAACCTCGTTTTTTGAATTTTGTATTTCGGTAATTTTTTTGAGATCGGCACAAGACGGACAGATAGCATTGAAATCGTTCGCGATATTACCAATTTGCCAGTCCTCCGAATGGCCTGCAGTGTGAATACCGACAATTTGCTCAATTTCCTCCTCGACAATGTTCATGACATCATCCTTCAGCGTTTTTTTTGACAGAATTTCCTTGCGTTTCTTATAGATCACTTCCCGCTGCTTGTTCATCACGTCGTCATATTCGAGGACATGTTTTCTGATATCGAAATTAAAACCTTCGATTTTCGCTTGCGCGCCTTCAATCGAGCGGGAAATCATCTTATTTTCAATTGGCTGATCTTCAGGAAGACCCAGCCGGTCCATGATATTTTTGACTTTATCTCCCCCGAAGCGCCGCATCAGTTCATCTTCGAGCGAAACAAAAAATTGCGATGATCCGGGATCCCCTTGCCGGCCCGCCCGTCCCCGAAGCTGATTGTCAATCCGCCGCGCTTCATGCCTTTCGGTTCCGAGAATATGAAGACCTCCCAGATCCACTACTCCTTCGCCCAGCTTGATGTCCGTTCCGCGCCCGGCCATGTTGGTTGCGATGGTTACGGCTCCCTTTTGGCCGGCATTGGTAATGATTAAAGCCTCCCTTTCATGATTTTTCGCGTTCAATACCTCATGCGGAACACCTTTGCGCTCCAGCATTTCGTGTAAAACCTCTGATTTTTCAATCGCTATAGTTCCCACCAAAACTGGCTGTCCGCTTTCATTGAGTCTTTTTATTTCCTCTGTCACCGCTTCAAACTTACCATGTTCTGTTTTGTATACCATGTCAGGAAGATCTTTCCTGATCATGGATTTACTGGTCGGTATCGGCACCACTTCCAGTTTATATACCTTATTAAACTCCTCTGCGCTGGTGAGCGCCGTTCCGGTCATTCCTGCCAGCTTTTCATACATGCGGAAATAATTCTGGAAAGTGATAGTAGCCAGAGTCCTTGATTCTTTTTGCACCTCTACGTTTTCCTTGGCTTCAATCGCCTGATGAAGACCTTCGGAGTAACGGCGTCCGGGCATCAGCCGCCCAGTAAAATCATCGACAATAATAACTTCTCCGTCTTTTACCACATAATCGCGATCGCGCTTGAAAAGAATATTGGCTTTGAGAGCCTGCTCCAGTTGATGGACATAGGAAATCCTGGAAACGTCGTAAATATTCTCAATACCCAATATTTTTTCCACTTCAGATATTCCTTTTTCGGTCAGCGTGACAGCCCGCATTTTTTCATCAACATTATAATCAGTCTCCGCCTTCAGTCTTGGCACGACTTGGGCGAACCTTCTGTAGAGTTTAGTCGATTCCGAGTCAGGCGCGCTTATAATAAGAGGTGTTCGGGCTTCATCAATAAGAATCGAGTCGACTTCGTCCACGATAGCATAATGCAGTTCTCGCTGAACGCATTGACTCGCATCTTGGACCATGTTATCCCGCAAATAATCAAAACCGAATTCATTATTGGTTCCATAAGTGATATCCGCAGCATAAGCCTCCCGGCGGCTGACTGGCTGCAGATTTTCCATTTCAACACTGACTTCATCGCTATCTTTTATTTTTTGTTCGTATATAAAGGACTGGTCATGCTGGATGCAGCCCGTTGAAAGTCCGAGGAAATTATATATCGGTCCCATCCAGTTCGCATCGCGCTTGGCAAGATAGTCATTCACGGTAATTACATGCGCCCCTTTCCCGGAAAGAGCATTGAGATAAATCGCAGTCGTTGCTGTGTGCGTTTTTCCTTCACCGGTTTTCATTTCGGCGATTTTGCCTTGATGAAGAACGATTCCGCCCGTTATCTGCACATCAAAAAGACGCTTCCCATCCACTCTTTTCACTGCCTCTCGGACCACGGCGAATGCTTCCGGCAAAATATCGTCATAATTTTCGCCTTTCTTGAGTCTTTCTTTGAATTCGTCCGTCTTGGACCTTATTTCCTCATCGGACAATTTCTCCAAGGAAGGCTCTAGTTCGTTTATATTTTCGACTAGCGGCCTCAGCTTGTTCGCCTGCTTTTCAGCCGAACCGAATAATCTTGATAAAATCATAAAACGAAGACCAATGATCAGGGATCAATGATCAATAAAAGCTATATTTAACTACCTTATCTTATATCATTACGCTTTCAAAATCAACAGTCTTTGTAAAAACCCTCAGAGCACAATTAAAACCCAATAATTTATAAAAAAAAGACAGCCTAACCTTTCACAGTTAAGCTGCCACTAAAATCCCCCATTATTAAAAGCGTCTAGAAAAGCCTGCTATTCATTGCGCCCCTCGGTGATTTCCTGCCTTAGCTTCTTTAAAATAGAAGCAGCTTCTTCCTTTCCGCCTAATCCGAAAGCGAGTCCACCGGCAAGAGCCAGCATGGCAACAAGTCCGATGAAAAGCGTATTAATCAGAGATGACGCAACGCCCAATTGGATCAGGGCCGCCAGAAAACCAAAAACTACAATTGCCCATTTAGCGACTGTTCCCAGGAGCGTAGCTGATACAATTCCAGCTACTTTAGTGCTTCCCTTTACTACTGCAAAAACAAAATTGCCTACCAAAAAGGCAACAGCAAGGATTATGGCTGCTACTATTACGTTTGGAAGGTAAAGGGTAATGCTGTTCAGGAAGCTGGTAACCTGCGTCAGTTTCAATATGTCCGTGGCTGCCATAAGAAACACCAAGACCAAAAACCATTTCACGAGACCGCCAAAGAATTTGGCGATATTCAAATCAACTCCTGCCTTTTTGAATCTGGACTTTGTTCCCGCTTTCTCCATCACATCATCCACCTTGATCATTTTCACGATGTGCTCCACTACTTTGCCAAGCGCCACAGCCACAATCCAGCCCGCTACGAATACTAAGATTGCGCCAAGAAGAGACGGAAGGAAATCAACAAACCTTTGCCAAAGCCCAAGAAGCGAAATAGTTATCGCTTCTCCCCAAGTTTGAATTGGTTCCATTTATTCACCTCCCTTCTGATTTTATTTTTATATGCTATAATGCAATTATAACAGAAAATCATTAATGCGACTAACCGCCTGTGGATAACTGCAGAACACCATTTTCTCGATTTCGTGTTCGCAGGACGTTAGCGTATTTTTCATTAATTAAAGATTACCATGAAAAATAAAAATAAAACTTTTTTTAAGGCTTTTATTGAAAATCCTCTGCGAACTGGAGCAATTGTCGAAAGCTCACCATTTTTGACGGAAAAAATGTTAAAAGACATTGATTTCAAAAATCATCGATGTGTAGTTGAATTCGGAGGTGGCGCCGGCACTTTCACAAAACAGATATTGAAAAGGATCGGCCAGAACACTATTTTACTGTGTTTTGAAATAGAGCCGGATCTTGCCAAGCATATATCAGCCAATATTCAGGATAATCGCCTGAAAGTAATTTGCGACAGTGCTGAAAATATCGACATATACCTAAAAAAATACGGTTTCGAAAAAGCCGATTGCATTATTTCCGGCCTCCCACTGGCCAGTCTTCCAAAAGAAACATCTCAAACTATCCTTAACCAGGCTTACGAATATCTACATACTGGAGGGCAATATATCCAGTTTCAATATTCCCTCACCAGCCTGAAGCGCCTCAAATATGTTTTTTCCACTGTTTCCGTAACCTTTGTTTTTCTCAACCTGCCGCCGGCTTTTATCTATAGTTGCACGAAATTCTGATAGCTGATATAAATAATGAGATAGTGAAAAGGAGGCATCTGCCTCTTTTATTTTTATCCTAAACGGGATATATAATATCTTTTAAAATTTAGAAACCGGAGGAAATCCTATGCCCGTAGCTCTGAATTCTTGGCTGATTCCAGAAGAGCAGCGACAAGTAATCGAAAGGCTTATACACTATGGCCTGATCACGTGGGACAATTCAAGAACGCTTATACTCAAAAGCGGCGGAACGACTGACATTTACGTTAATTTGCGCAATGTTCGCAATAATCCCAAAGATGTTGCGTACATTGCCCGCGTCTTCGCTAATGCCATCTTTCGGCTAAATCCGGACCGCTTTATCGAGGTACCTGACGCCATCACCCCATATTCTTCAAGAATCGCGGAATTTGTTGACCTTCCTTATCTAACAGTGAGGAAGGAGGCCAAGACAGGACGAGTAACGGATGCCAAAATTATCGGTGAATATAAGGCTGGAGAAAGCGTCTGTATATACGATGATGTCATCACTGATGGCGCCTCAAAAATCGGCCCCTACCAAGAATGCCTGGCCCGCGACCTGAAAATTCTGCCCCTGATTGTCCTCGTGGATCGCCAGCAGGGATGGCGGAAAAAATTCGTCGAACTCGGAATTAACATGGACGTCTGGCCAGGGATGACCCTTCACGACGTCCGCCGCTTTCTCATCGAGAATAGCTACATGGAACGCTGCGACGAAGTAATGGAAGAGAAAAACCCCATGATAATCGGCCTGGATAAATTGACTTGGGAAGAGCAACTACCTTTGATAGATAAAGTCAGAACCACTGGCTGCATCCTGAAAGTCAATGACCTGCTCTGGAACGAGGGCATCAAAAACCTTGTCCCGGATCTCCAGGTCTATGGAAGAGTCATGGCCGATATCAAGGGCCATGATATTCCAAACACCCTGGCCAACATTTCCAGCCATTTCCTTCCCTTTCCACCCTGGGCCGTCACCGTTCATGGATCAGGCGGAAAAGAAATGATCCAGGCCGTGGTCAAAAAATTTGAGGGAACGCCGACCAAAGTCCTGGTAGTGACCCTCCTTACCTCCGTCGACCCCCGGACCTGCGAGGAAATCTACGTCCGGCAGTCCATCGAACAGGTGCGCGCCCTGGCCAGAATCGCCAAGCGGGCGGGCGCCCATGGATTCGTCTGTTCCGTGGAAGAAACTGAGGAGCTCCGGAAGGCTTATCCGAATATGCTGATCGTTAATCCGGGCATCCGCTCCGCGGGAAAAACCGTGGCTGGAGATGATCAGTCCAGAAAAGGTACGCCCGAGGGAGCTATAGCCCTGGGCGCCAACTACGTCGTCATGGGACGGCAGATCACCCGAGCGGAAGATCCTTCCGTTGAAGTCATGAGGGTTCTCAAAGAAGAGCTCGACGTAATCTAACCGACCGATGAAAAGATCGGATCAGCGACCCCAGGGTAAAACTTGGGGTCCTTTTTTATATTCAACAATTTTACTATAATTAGTAAAGTAGTTCTTTTATGCAATTTCTCATACCCAATTAACTTAGCTAAGGAGGTGATCATCGTGGAAAGTGTTGATAAAGAAATCTGCCTGAAATTTTTGGATCGGGGACTTATGCCCTGCTATTCCGGACCAAAAAGATTTCCGGATCCTAAACTTCGCAAAAAGGAATTTTTTCGCGGTCCGGCAAAAAATTATGATAAATTCCACGAACCGGAGTTCCAGGAATTCATTGGAAAACACGGGATTGATCCGGAGACTCGGATAGCTGTCGCTTCAATGGAAATACCGGATCACTACACGGTAATCCTTGCAGGCGGAACCTTTTTGCCGATCAATGAATACGACTAATTTCGCGGCCCCGGTGCGTAAATATGCCAAAGGGCCTTTTTTATTGACTTTTTTCCGAAAATTTATTAGGATTGCATGATTAGTTCCTTGATAAATGTTTCTAAAGGGAAAAATAAGAAAAGGGAGGCATACCTTGCTATACAAGATAAGAATCATTGACCCTTCGATGCTGCCGCTCAGCGATAGCCGAGACCTCCTGAATCTGGAGGTCGAAGCCAGGCTTATTCCTCCGTACGGCGCTGTTGGCTGGGGAAATTATTTTGTCAGCCGCGCGGCAAATTTTTCCGAGGCCCGGTTTCTCATTGCGGGGAAAACCGCCATAAACACGCTGAAACAGGTTAGCAAAGGATCAACCCTTCTTGGATTTTTGGGCTTCCTTGACTCCTCGGGAATGCTCCATGATTTCATCTTATCGAATGATGAAGTTTCCATAATAAAATAAAGGAGAATATTTATGGAAAAAATTATTGATATACCGCTAAGGATAAAGGTTATATTTTTACCCAAAGCGGGGCCGCAAATTCCCGATTTTGTCAGTCAGGGATTTGTCGGAAATGAATTCCCAGTCACGGATAGAATTCCTGTCATGAAGCCTTGTCCAGGAAGACTTGCTTACGGCTATAAAATCGATAAGTCAGCAGCTCTGCGAATTCTCAAGCGAAAATCTCCAGAGGTTGCTCATTGGATAGAACATCATCCTGAAATATTTCAGAAGCCATACCTCGTTATAAATGAGGAAGCATGCCAACCCGCCGGTTTTTGCGAAAATATCGTTTTCTAGGCAAAAATCAGGACAAAAAAAGAAAAGGCTTTTCAAAAAACAGCCTTGTCTCCCCCTAAAAGCTTTTATCAGTCCGAAGAATTAAAAAATCGGCTTTCTGGAAGCCGTTTTTTTAATTCTTCATCTTTTCAATTATTTCATCAACTCTGGAGAATAACTCTTCTTTTGTTCCGATGTTCTCGATCTTGAAATCCGCGTTCTCCCCGATTTTGGGAGTTTGGATTTCAGTTTCCACCTTTTCCATCTCCAGAAATTTTTCGTAACTTACCGCATCGTCCGTTTTCTCTCCCCGGTTATAAATTCTCCCCCAGCGGGATTTGCTGTCTAAAGTTACATAGAGGATATACGAATTCGGAAAACTTTTGATGAATTCGGCATCTTCGAAAAACCTCACCCCATTTACCGCTGTCAATTGGCAGCCGTTTTTTTCTATTTTTTTCTTGAGGCCTTTCGCCAGAATATCCTTCCCGAATCTTTTTTTGAACTGAAGCGCCAGCCATTGCAAATCTTCTCGGGAGATGCTCTCAAGATAAAGCTCCAAAGCTTCTCTCAATGGATCTGCGAAGCGATATAGTTTCGCCTCATGATGATCACGGAGATAATCGGCAACTGTATCTTTTCCTGATCCAGACTCCCCTACCAGTCCAATGATAATCTTTTTATTTTTTTCAGTTGGCATAATGAAAAATCAAAAAATAAAATCAAGAGATTTTCGCTCTTGATTCCCAATAGCCCTCCTAGATACTAACCCTGACAGATTTTCCCATCGTCGAACAAATTGAAATACCTTTGATGAATTTGGCTTTTAAGGCTTCTGGTTTGGCTTTTCGCAAAGCCTCGATGAATGCTTTATAATTTTCCTCCAATTTGATGTCATCGAAAGAAATTTTTCCGATAATTTGATGGATATTTCCAGAATTGTCATTTTTGAAATCAGCCCGCCCTTTCTTGAGGGAATCGATTACTTCTTTGACTTTTGGCGTAACTGTCTGGTTTTTCGGATTAGGCATAAGCCCTTTCGGCCCTAGAATTTTCGCTATGGTCGCGAGGCGAGGCATCATTTCCGGAGTCGCAATGGCTATATCAGCGTCTATTTTTCCTGAAGTCCTGACTTTATCCACGAGCTCTTCTCCTCCGATCACGTCAGCGCCGGCCTCTTTCGCCTCTTTCGCCTGAACAGTAGTGAAAACGGCAATTTTCACAGTTTTTCCCGTTCCGTTCGGAAGAGCGACTGTTCCTCTGACTTGCTGATCACTTTTTTTCGGATCAATCCCAAGCCGGACGTGAACCTCAATCGATTCGTCGAACTTCGCTTTGGCATTTTTTTTGACTTCGGCCATAGCCTCGGTTATCGAATATGTCTTGTTTTCAGTAACTGTTTCTTTCATGATGATTGTTTAGAAATTGAATTACGCGCTTAGCGCCCGATAAAACCTCGTCTTTATTTTTAGCCTTCAACCGTTATCCCCATGCTTCTGGCTGTTCCTTCAACGATCTTCATTGCCGCCTCCGTGTCATTCGCGTTGAGGTCCTGCATCTTCAGCTCGGCAATCTCGCGAACCTGATCCTTGGTAACTTTGCCCGCTTTCTGTTTCAACGGATCAGCAGCCCCCTTTTCAACCTTGGCCGCTTTCTTGAGAAGCTCGGCCGCTGGAGGGGTTTTGAGGATAAAATCGAAACTACGGTCTTCATAAACCGTTATTTCAACCGGGATTACGTCGCCGCCTTTTTCCTTTGTCGCATCATTGAATTTCAGGCAAAAATCCTGAATATTGAGTCCGTGCTGCCCGAGCGCCGGTCCGACCGGAGGAGCCGGATTGGCTTGTCCGGCTTTTATTTGAAGTTTAATAACGGTCTTGATCGCTTTTGCCATGAGATTCTATACGAATTATAAATTTAATAAATTGGTATTTACCACTTTGATGTCATCGCTTGCTCGGAAATGGTCCCGCCGAGGCGGGACATTTCTCTCGCTTCGCTCGACAATAAAACTATATTTTCTTTATCTGTAAAAAATCCAGCTCCACTGGCGTTTCCCGTCCAAAGATTGAAACCAGCACTTTTATTTTTCCCCTAGCTTCGTCAATCGCGTCAACCTTTCCGTCAAATTCCTTGAAAGGACCGTCTGTTATTTTTACCGCATCCCCCTTCAGAACATCGATCTTGTATTTCGGTTCGGATACCCCCATCCGCTTTTTCATGGAATCAATCTCTTGCTGGGCAATCGGTGTCGGAGTTGTCCCAAGTCCGATAAAACCGGTAACGTTCGGGGTGTTGCGGACTACATACCATGAATCATCAGTTACAACCATTTCCACTAAAACATATCCCGGAAAAATTCTCTCCTCGATAATTGTCCTTTTTCCGTTCTTTATCTTGATCTTCCTTTCTTTCGGAACCATTACATCAAAAATCCTGTCCTGCATATCCAGCGATTCTATGCGCTGGCGCAGATTTTTTGCCACATTGTCTTCGTATCCCGAATAGGTATGGATCGCATACCAGGCACGACCGTGATGTTGAGTTTGTTTAGCCATAAAGTTGAAAACTTATAATCCTTTTTTTATTCCAAAATGATACTTATGTGATTACGAATATCCTCAGAATATATTCAAATAAATAGTCCAAAAGTCCCAGAAATATCGCCACTGCAAGGCTCACGCCAATAACAAGCCCCGTATATTTGATCGTCTGGGCTTTTGTCGGCCAGTTTACCTTCCTGAGTTCGGCCCGAGATTCCTTGATAAAAGTGATTATTTTATTCATAAGCCTTTTTTAAAAAGCCTTCTGGGGCTTTTTGCATTCTCATAGTACATTTTCTCCCTAATTATGTCAAGACATGGGAGAAATCGTATTTTCACTGACAAGAGGCACAAAAATAAACCCAGGAAATTCTTCTTCTTGAAAATCTTTTTCTGAATTTTTTTGAAGTACCCAGATACTGTCTCTGACCGGGATCACCATGCGGCCTCCGACGGCCAGCTGTTTTTTCAGTTCCTTGGGAATTTCTTTGGCCGAAGCCGAAACCAAAATCCGCTGATAGGGCGCTTCGTTGATATACCCTTTTGTCCCATCCGCGCAAATGATCTGCGCCTTCCCGCCTTCGATCAGGTTGTATTTACTGATATTATTTTTACCAAAATCACAAAGGCTTTTGATTCTTTCCAGTCCTATTACCTTTCCTTTTTTTCCGACAATGTGAGCCAGGAGCGCTGTTGTCCATCCGGAGCCAGAACCCACGTCGAGTACTTTATCTCCAACATGCGGCTCAAGATGCTCCAGCATAAAAGCAACTGTAAGTGGCTGAGAAATAGTCTGTCCCTGACCTATCGGAAGAGGAATATTGGCCTCCGACGCCGATTCCAAATCCTCTGGAACAAAATCAACCCGTTTGACTTTGGAAAAAGCATCGATTATTCTATCGGTCTTAAGAAAACCTTGATAAACCAAATCCCGGATAACAGAATCCATAATAAAAAATCTGAATTAGTTCTATTATTTTTGATTATTTAAACATTTGGCAATCCCACTTTTCGTCATCACAGGAACTGCATGTTTTCACAACCTTTACTTCATTTTTCACGAAATTATATTCATAATCTGATTTTAAGCCACAGCCTGCGTCTCCATTCATGCCAAACATTTTTACGATATCGCCAACCCGATTCCTGAATTCAAAAGGAGGATCAAACCATTCCTGGCCCTTTTCTTCGTTCACCTTTTCTGCTTCTTGAAGAATGTTTTGCGCCGTAAAATATCTGAAAACATGATTCCCTCCGTCCATATACATGCCAGGAACAACCAAAATGAAAAGCGATCCGTCTTTTGACAAACATCCTTCGCTTTCGTCAAGGTCGCTTATCGCAATTTTCCTTCCGCTATCGGACGCGCATATATCAGAGCCATAATAGTTCGAATTTTTTTCGCTGCAGAGTGATGCTGCGGTCTCATATTTTTTCTTGCTTGGATTTGTGTATTCATTTTCACTCTCATTTCGCAAGACCGTCTGTATATGATTGGGGGCTATGTAATTCACCTTCCCTAACTGGACAGCGAAACTGCTCTACCACGACATTCTGCTGTATTTCTCTTTTTTCCCACAAGAATCAAACTGGATATTCGCGCTGACTGCCGGATTTTGAATTGCTGATTGATTTGATATGGGGCTTTGCGGAGCAATTTGATTTTGAATCTGCCCCTGCATAGAATTCGTTTTTACTGCGGGCACGGGATTCAATTGTGCCGGTGTTACTTTTTTTGTAGCCATTACAAGCCACATGATTATGCCCGCGGCAATCGCGACCACGGCCACCATCGCAATCCCTGCTCCGGATGAAATTTGTTTGTTCATTTATTCCTAAATTTATTTACTTTTTGCAGCTTTATTTATTTTAGCATCCCGCCCCACTCCACTGCCGTAAATCCTTTTCTTTCAGGAGTTTTGATTTCATAACCTGTCGCCTCAATTTTTTCGTCGAGACCTTTATAGTCCATCATTACGCGAATTGTCGTATCTGGTCGCGGACTGATTTCAAGCGGCGCCATCTTGTCAATTTTTGACTGCGGAACAAAAGTGACGAAATAATATGGCTTCTCTTCAACAAGCATTTTCGGCAGCCAAAATTCCTTGAAATCGGCGATTTCTTTCGAAATGAGGCCTAATTTTGCCAATTTATCGTCCAGCAAATTTTCCAGTTCTTCGCGCGAGGCAACAAATCCGAATCGGGATATGTCATAAATTTCATTGCTTTTCCCCTCCCAAAAAAGATAAGGGTAAGTTTTTCCGTCGGCGAAATTTTTGATCCGGCTCATCGAATCCGCAATCACATTCCAGCCCACGCCATAATCAGGCTCCGATTTCGTCATCCCGCCCGTCGGCGATACCTTCACTGAAACATTTTCTGTTTTTTCCGGATATAGGTATATCACCGGTTTCCCGCAACCGCCTGGGTCAGCTTTGAAATCCATATTTATAAATCGCACAAGGCGGCCGAAGGAATCCTGGTGGAAAAATACGACGTGCGCATTCACGAATTGGTCATATGTCATGCCTTTCGTGAATTTTTTTTCTGACACAAGCTCGGGATAATTTTTCAGATAATTCACGTCTTCATCGTAAAAATCTTTGAGATATTTTTCGTTTCGGTCTTTGTATTCATAAATAGTTTCTCCAGCCGCATTTTTTCCTGACGCGACCAGGTCGGCCAATTTCACTTCCGCGTCAACCACATCTGTGTATTTCGAAGCGCCACAACCGGTCGGCCCGACGTTTGTGAATTTCGAAGTGTTTTTTTGGCCATCGTTCCAGACGACATCCGCAACATCATTCGGCCCCAAAATATTTTCTTCCAAGGAATATACTTTGAATGTTCCGTCCGGAGCCTTGACATAAAACCCGTATTTCCCATAAACGCTATATGAATTATCTTCGTTTATTTTTGCCTGGTCTGTTGTGAAGAATTCTCCGTAAACAGGATCCGTGAAAGCTTTTTTAAGAAGATCGTTCGAAAAGAATATATTTTCATGCTCATCGCTCAAGCCTCCCACAGGAAAATCATCAACTTTCAGCATTTTCTCTCCCTTTGGAGTGTACAAAACCCCCGGGTATTCAAGTGAATTTATTGCAACACCGAAAACTGGATAATTATTTATTACATTCGTATCTATAGAATCATTATTTTCAACAGTAAGCGCATTGGAATATTCATCAAAAATATTTAGTTTCCCTTCCTTATCCAGCATAAATCTGGCAAGCGTGAAACCGCCTGGACCTTCAGGTTGGAATGCCATAAGAATAATCTTATTTCCGGAATTGGCACCGCTGATGATTTTGCCGACCTCCCACGTTTTTGCTCCAAAATCGGTACTTTCCGTGTATATTTTCGGAGTTCCAATGATTTTTGGAGAGGGATACCATTCGACCGTCCCGTCGTTATTATTTTTTGGAACAGTAACGGCGCTGCTTTGATTTTGCACATTAGGCTCACCCATTGGAGACTGGCTTTGCTGATTAGCTGTCGGCTGACTAGGAATTTGACTGATTTGTTTTGACCCAAATTTTACCCACCAAAAAGCTCCTCCGGAGATCGCCAGAACGAAAAAAATAACCGTCGCGATGATGGCAATTTTCGCGCCTGTTGATAGGCCAGTTTTGGCAGGCTCAACGGGACTATTATTTGGTTTTTGCTCCATTTTTATTTTTGAAATATTATTCCAGTTTTTTATTTTATCATAAACAAAATTGACGATAATTCTGAATTTTTCCCTATTCTCCTATTACCTGGACGATAATATCTCTTTTTCTTGCCCCGTCCATTTCCACGAAAAAAATATTTTGGTGTTCCCCTATAAGTATCTTTCCTCCTTCGATCGGAATAGTCTGGCTTACTCCAAGAATCAAATTCTTGCAATGGCTGTGGCCGTTGCTCCGTCCATCAGACCTTTGCGTTCTTTTGAGCTCGAACAGATCATGTGAATATCTCTCTTCCACCGGGACAAGCTTGTATAAAAGGCGCTGAAAATCCTGAAGGAGGAGCGATTCGTTTTCGTTGATGGCGATGCTCGCCGTCGCGTGCGGCGAAAAAACGAGCACTTGGCCGTTTTGCACTTTCGACGCTGTTACAACATCTTCAACATCGTGCGTGATATCAATAAATTCGATCTGGCTTTTGGATTCTTTTCCGATTATTTGTTTGTGTATTTTCATTTTTAGATAAGAAATTAAATATAAGAAAGAAGAAACAAAAACTCGAGACTAAGAAAGGATAAATTTCTTATTTTTTATTTCTTATATCTTATCTAAATATTCCCGCCACCGCTTCCGCCACTTTTCTGTTCAGTACTTCTGGTACTATTTTATCATTTTTTGGATTTTTCACCAAACCGGCGATGGCCTCAGCCGCTTTTATCTTGATTTTATCCGTGATGAATCTCGTCCGCGTGTCGAGCGCACCCCGAAAAATTCCCGGAAAAACAAGGGCATTGTTGATTTGGTTTGGAAAATCGCTCCGTCCAGTCGCCACAACCGCAGCTCCGCCTTCTTTGGCTTCTTTATAGGAAATTTCCGGAACCGGATTGCTCATCGCGAACACAATCGCATCTTTGTTCATCATTTTTATATCAGCCGCTTTCAAAAGATTCGGCGCGGAAACTCCGATGAAAACATCGGCCCCGAGAAGCGCGTCACCTAAATAATTGAAATATTTCCTATTGTTTGTCACTTTGGCAATTTCCTTTTTCACCCCCTTGAGCTTCCGAGCGCATCGGCTGCAAATTGAACCCTGGGTATCGAAAACTATGATATTTTTCGCTCCGTATCCTTTCAGCAGTTTCGTTATGGCCGTTCCCGCCGCCCCAGCTCCGGAAATCACAATTCTGATCTTTTCAATATCTTTTTTGACCACTTTCAGTGCGTTCATCAGTCCTGCGAGCACTGCGATCGCCGTTCCATGCTGATCATCATGAAAAACTGGGATATCGAGATCCTTTCCCAATCTCTGTTCTACCTCAAAACACCTCGGAGCGGATATATCTTCAATGTTGATCCCTCCAAAAGCGGGAGCGATGTGCTTGATTGTTTTTATTATTTCTTTCGTTTCCTGGGTCGCGAGAACAACGGGAACAGCATCTACTCCGGCCAATTCTTTGAAAAGCAAGGCTTTCCCTTCCATTACGGGAAGCGCCGCTTCCGGACCCAGATTTCCCAACCCTAAAACGGCGCTTCCGTCACTGACGATGGCCACGCTGTTATTTTTCCAAGTGAGATCGTACACCTTCTTTTTGTTCTTTGCTACTGCCTTTGACAGCTGTGCCACGCCCGGAGTATAAAGCTTATGCAAATTCTGTTTGGTCAGCTTATGAAGGCTTCTGATTTCTATTTTATTGCCGTGCAATTTCATATCGTATAATTACTAGAATTGGAAATGTAAAAACCCCAACCGAATATCCCCGGATTTCACCGGATGCAAAACCAGCGAGGTATTCTGATGCCTTATTGAAGAGTCTGTAATTTTTTATAAATAGATCCTGCGGCAATCGCCCCTTCCGCCGCGGCAGTTATAACCTGGCGCATGCCGTTTGATCCCGTAGTCACGTCACCGGCTGCATATACGCCCGGAATATTCGTTCCTTGACCGGGATTAATTTTGATAAAATTATTTTCATCCGTTTCTACGCCCAGCTCTTTGGCCAGTTCTATGCCCGGTTCGCTGCCGATTTCAATGAAAACCCCGTCCGTTTCCAGAGAGCTTTTGCCTTCATATTCCTTGTCTAAAATTACCTTTTCGACTTTGTCGGATCCCTTTATTTCCGAAAGATTGGTTTTGTAAACAACGGTTATCTTTTCATTAGTATTGATTTTTTCGACATAAACCGGGTCGCAACGCAACTCGGCACCTCGATAAATCAGAAAAACTTTCTCGGCGTATTCAGCAAGGAGCAGTGCTGCCATAGCGGCGCTATTGGCACCCCCGATAACGCAAACTTTTTTATCTTTGAAAAATGCTGCGTCGCAAGTAGCACAATAAGAAACTCCTCTGCCCTTGAATTCTTTCTCTCCCGGAATATTCATTTTCCGGTATTCCGTCCCGACCGTTAAAAGAATATTTTTTGCGAGATAATTATCCGCTGAAGTATTGACCTCGAAAAGTTCGCCTTTCTTCCCGATTTTCGCTATTGATTCCATCTTTATTTCTCCGCCCAGCCCTTTCGCCTGCTCAACCATTTTTTGCGCCAAATCAAAGCCGGATATCGATGCATAACCGGGATAATTCTCTATTTTATGGATTTCATTGAGCTGCCCCCCCGGTTCTTTGGAAAAAATCAAGTGCTTGATCTTATACCGCGAGGCATAGATTGAAGCGGTGATTCCAGATGGTCCGCCGCCGATGATTATGAGATCGTATACATTTTCAGACATTTATGTGCTTTGATTTGTTATTCTTTATAAATTTTATGCGTTTTCCAACTCTTCTTTCAGACTTTCTTTATTTTGCACTCCTACAAACTGTTTTGCCACTTCCCCATCCTTGAAGATTATAAGAGTAGGAATCGACATAACCCCGTATTTTCCCGCAATGCCCCGATTTTCATCCACGTTCAATTTTCCAATTTTTACTTTATCTTTCATTTCACCGGAAAGATCGTCAATGATCGGACCCATTATCTGACAGGGTCCGCACCACGGCGCCCAGAAATCGACCAGCACGGGCTTGTCGCTTTTCAGCACTTCCTGATCAAAATTTTGATCGGTAAATTCGATTGCCATAATTTTTTTCGACCTTCAATATCAGAAAGAACCGACATTGATTGTCTATGATTTTTTACGATTTATATAAACAAGCACTCCCCCGCCGGCAAGCACAATCGCGATTAGTAATACGGGGAAATAATTCATTTTATTTCCTTTTTGATTGCTCTCTGGTGCAGCGGCGTTACCTACTTTTTTCGTTTCCTGAACGGGTTGGTTTTTTTGATCCGTCACATTCGAAGGATTTGACATTTTCTCAGGATCGGGAAGTTCGTTAGCATTCTCTGCCGCATCAATTTCGGAAACAAAATTGTCCATTATCGGCTGGTCGCCGACGATGAATTTATCACCGAAAGCAACAGCCGGAACACTCCCTTTATATTCGCTATTGAATTTATCCCCGAATTTCAGAAGCAGCCGCGTATTGAAAGGGTTGGAAAACTCAAGCTTCGTTATCTGATATTTGTCATAAATGCCGCTTGTTTTGAAGTACTCATCAACTTTCTGGCAATGCGGACACTGTTCTCCATAGAAATAGTAGGCTTGTTTTTTTGCGTCATTTCCCTGCGCAAAAGCCAAAAAAGGAACCAGGATAAGGGCGGTAAAAATTATTTTTCGCATAAAAATATATGAAGATAAATATTAAAAATGTCCGGTTGCGCTTTTCGAGTTATGAAAAGGTCGAGAAACTCACCTGCCCAGTCTTCTTGTCCTTCTGGAATAATCCCGGATCGCTTCCCTCATTTTCTTTTCGTCGAAATCCGGCCAGTGATCTTCCGAAAAATAAAGCTGGGCATTGGCCAGATCCCACATCATGAAACCGGCACTCATGTGCGGCTCTCCTCCGGTACGCACCAAGAGGTCGACCGGCGGAAGATCCCTCGTCATCAGGCTTTCCTTGATCATTTTGGCTGTCACTCTCTTTACTTTTCCTTTGCATTTTTTCAGAAGACTATTTGTGGCTTCAACAATCTCGTCATCTCCGCTATAGGCCAAAAGAAAATTCAGAAAAAACTTTTTGTATTTCTCGGTTCTTGTTACGCATTGATTGATTATTTTTTTCAGCGCCGACGGAAATTGATTTTCCCATTTTCCTATTACGTTTACCTTCACTTGATTCTTGTGGATATCCTCGCTTTCCAGAAGCCGCAGAAAATATTTTCGATATATGTCAAGCAATGCCCTTTTTTCACGCCAAGGGCGTTTTCGCAAATTATCCAGTGATGATCCCCAAAAAGTAACGTATTTCACGCCCAAGTCAAAATTTTCCCGAAGTACCTTTTCGAGATTTTTTGCCCCGGCTTCATGTCCCTCCCATGGTTCAAGGCCGCGCTTTCGCGCCCAGCGCCGATTGCCGTCCGGGATTATCGCAACATGAGTGGGAATATTTTCAGGTTTAGGCATATTCAAAATAGACCAAGAGGATTGAAAATCCTCTTTAGAGATTTATTCAGTTTAAGTTAATACCAATTAAATTCATGCTCGACAGATGACAGAACTATTTTATAACAAAATTGATCCGAATACAATTATGAGGCAAGGGGAAGGCGATGCTATCCCCTTGCGCTTTTCGTACTAATTTACGCTTCTTGGGCAACATACTTTTTTCGCATCCCCGATTAATCGGCCGATTTTGGCGATAAGCGGACATAAGCGAACCGGTGCAGGATGAATTTCTTCCGCAACCGGTCCGATATACGGCCTCGGCATCCCCTTTCTTTTGCTGCACGATATTATCCTCGACATGCGCCCCCCACAAATTTTTATAATTTTTCGAGTTCTTTGGAAAATTCTTCAAGCAATTTTTTTTCTTCCACCTTTCTGATGATTTCTCCTTTCCTGCAAATCAGCCCCACGCCTTCGCCTCCAATCACGGCGAGATCCGCTTCCCGGGCCTCGCCGGGCCCGTTAACGACGCATCCCATCACCGCGACATGAATATCCTTATCCACGCCTTCAACCATCTTTTCGACTTTTTCCGCAAGTCCGATAAGATCGATCTTCGTCCTTCCGCAAGTCGGACAGCTTGTAACAGTAATTCCTTTTTTCCGCAACCCAAGAGAGCGAAGGATTTCCCAGGCAACTTTCATTTCCTCTACTGGATCGGCAGTAAGTGACACGCGGATTGTATCACCGATTCCAAGTTGCAACAAGTGGCCGATCCCGATCGAAGACATGACCGTTCCCCGGAAAGAAGTTCCGGCTTCGGTAATGCCAAGATGCAGCGGATATTTCACCTTTTCGCTCAATTTTTTATAGCTTTCCACCGTTCGATCGATATCCGAAGCTTTGATTGATATGATAATATCCCGAAAATTGAATCTTTCGAGAATCCTGATATGGCGCATAGCCGATTCGACCATCGCTCCCGCTGTCACCTTCCCCTTATATTTTTCGAGAATTTTTTTTTCCAGCGAACCTCCGTTCACTCCGATTCGGATAGGGATTTTTTTTCTCCGGCAGACTTTTACAACTTGCTCGACTTTTTCCAGGGATCCGATATTGCCCGGATTTATTCTGAGCTTATCCACTCCTTGGGCGATTGCTTCAAGCGCCAGCTGATGAGAGAAATGAATGTCAGCTACAAGCGGAATGCTTATTTTTGATTTGATTTTGCCGATTGATTTTGCCGCAGCCATATCCGGAACCGCCACCCGGATGATTTCACAGCCGGCTTTTTGCAGCTCTTTGATCTGCGCGACCGTCGACTCTACATCATCTGTCTGGGTATTGGTCATTGACTGCACTAAAACTGGCGCATCTCCGCCAACAGAAATCCCGCCGATTCTCATTTTTCGGGTTTTCTTGCGCTTTATCATACTTCTCGATTCACGATATAATCCGCTATGCCAATCAAGAAATTTTTTGCTTCCTGGCTAAGTTTCGCTTTTTTTAGCGCCTCTTTCCCCTTCTCCGCCAATTCCGCAGCTAAATTCCGGGAATATTCGAGCGATCCTGTATCCCGCACGACCTGTCTGAACAGCTCGATTTCCTTGTCCGTTATTTCCTTATTCCCCAAAAGCCTTTCGATCAATTTTTTCTGCTGCTTACTCCCTTTTCCAAGTGCTTTGACGATGAGAAGCGTCTGTTTGCCTTCTCTTAAATCGCTGCAAACTGGTTTCCCTAGCTTCCTCTCGTTCCCGAAAACTCCAAGGATGTCATCCTGTATCTGGAAGGCGATTCCTATCGGAACGGCATAGTCGCTCAGATCTTTCAGTATCCTGTCGTTTGCTCCCGCCAGCATCGCTCCCAAATGCAGTGGCCCTTCGACCGTATATTTGGCAGTTTTATTTTCGTGGACTTTTAGAACTTCTTTTTCCAGAGCCTTTCCTTTGGCCTCCAACACCACGTCAAAAATCTCTCCGCTGACTGTCACAGTCACAATGTCCTGCAGCTTATCCAGCGCTTTCAGAATAATTTCCGGCTTGAATTTTGAATTAAAGATGATTTCATTTCCAAAAGCCGCCGCTATATCTCCCGTAATGATTGCCATAGAGTCCCCAAAATGTTTCGCATCGACTTTCTTATAGAATTTTCGGGCCAGATTTTCGTATTTTTTATGAATGGCGCTGACTCCATGGCGGAAATCGTCCCGGTCGATTATATCATCATGGATAAGCAAAAAAATATGCGTCAGCTCGATACTCATGGACACCTCAATAATGTTGTCAATCTCTTTCCCGCCGGCGCCGACATATCCCCAATACATAAAAGCCGCCCGCAGCCTTTTTCCGCCCGCAAGCGTGAGATATTGGATGCTTCTTACCGCCTCTTTCGCCGAAGCCCCGACCCTGTTCATCTCCCGAAGTTTTTGGGAGAAATACCCCGCCAGTTTTTTATCGACTATTTTTTTATAATTGAGAAGCTCCTGTTTCGCGTCCATAAGAATAATTCTAGCTTAATAGCACAAATTTTCCAAGCGTCAAATCTTTCCCAAGTATAGATAAACTAAACTTGAGAAGCAAGAAGTGGCTGCTGAATCAAAAAGCCGGCTGCCTGAGACATTTTTTCGCTTTCTTTTTACTTGACATGAGCGGCTTAATATTTTAATCTATAAATAGTTCATTAAACAACACGTTTGGGGAGTTTTATGCAACGAAAAAGCCCTGAAGATAGACTAGGTGACTGCAGGAATCACTTGCAGTCGATTATCAAAACCTACAAGCCGGCCCTGGAGATGCTAATCTCCAGGTTAATTTGCAGGCACCCGAACGCCTCAAAAGTTTTCCTCGCCCTGAAAAAAGACAAGGAATTGAAAAAAGGACGACAGGCAAAGAAAAAAGAATCAGAACAGTACGGCAACGACACAAGAAGAAAAGTGAAAGGAAAGGAGGAAATACTACCTATTTACAAAGGCATAGCCGACATTTATGTTCTTGAAGGATGGGAGCAAAAATGCGCTATGAACACGGTTTTCGTCATAACCATTCCCCATTGGTTCGCAGAAGCCGTCAATCTCCTTGATATCGCGGATGTCCCCCGAATCGAAGCCGAATTCGACATTGACAACGAGCATGTTCTCATCAGTGTCGCCGGCACGGTCGGCCTCTCAAGATTCATGGGAGATTTCATACCCTTCCTGAAGGAACAGTTCGGAAGGTTTGACATGCCGCGAAAATGCGGCCTGGACACTCAGCTCCTCGGGGACGCCGCATATCTGCATCGCAGGTTTCACGGCGCGTGACCAGTCTTATCTGCCATTATTTCAAACGGCCCTTGGCAAAAAACGCCCGGGGCTTTTTATAATTCGAAATTATGTCTGCTGTTGAAACCGCAAAAAAATCGGAAAGCTTGAAAATCGTATGGCTTTACAACGAAGTTAGAACCTTTTTCCAGAAAAATCTTTGATTTCGCTTTTGTATGCGCTTGCTTCCGCGCCAGTTGAAAACTGGCTTCCAAAACCCAAAAATTTTCCTTCAATTTTTCAAAAAATTTTGCGCGCGCCCTTTCAAAAAAATGAAAGGAAAATTTTGCGGATTTTGAACTCCGCTGGAAGCGGAGGCGGAAG